>ERZ827496.1992-NODE-1992-length-21834-cov-20.782681_pt1 | contig 21834 bp, 17 predicted proteins | sample MGYA00519769_ERZ827496 | MGnify/ENA primary metagenome ERZ827496 (study PRJEB31778, sample SAMEA3449327) | human gut metagenome | biome: human gut; feature: human-associated habitat; material: faeces | place: United Kingdom | collected 2010/2012 ...
CCGCTGATTTATCAGCAGCGGAGTGAGGTTCAAAGCCCTCTCACTCTATTAGCCGTTGAAAACACCGTTTGCACCAAACTTTTTTGTCATCTCAGCATTTTTTTTAATTTCTGCAAGATACGGATCTTTCGATTATGGATCGTCATTCGATGGACACCCATCATCTCTTCCAGCTCACGCTCGGAGCGTTCGTCGAAAAACAGCGCACGGATCAGGGATTTTTCTTCTTCGCTCAACTGATCCAGTGCGGCCCGTAAACGGCATAAATCATCTTTCCTGATCACTGCCTCCTCGACGCCCTCGGCATCGTCCGCAAACTGGCACTTCGCAGAATATACGAGCCGCTCCAGCGAATCCTCTTTGCTGGGAATATAACTCTCCGCCCCATTCTCGGCATTTTTCCTGCGCTGTTCGCTTTTTAGATCCACCTCCATGTATTTCATCTTGCGGTCGCTTTTCTTCAAGACTTCCAACACATCCGGTCGTTCTTTTAAGCAGGGATATATCTTCAAATAATCGACCCGATAGGGGTCATTGTGATACGACATTTTCTGTCCTCCGTTTTTTCGAGATTTTGTGGTGAAGCAAACCTCGAAAACGGAGGGCCACGGCAGCGTGGCAAAAACGCCCCAAAATGCAAAAAGGCTTCCGGAGCGCAATGGCTCCGGGAGCAGGACGCAATATTAGAATGATAGGCTGTCTGCGGCACAGGAGGGCCGTACAGATCCGTACACAAGGGGCGCAAACCGGCCTTGTGGTGACCAACGGCGTAATACTGTCTCCTGCACAGCAAAAAAATCACCCGCCCGCATCATCTATCGGACGCATCCGATAACCAATGATAACGGGCGGGCAACCTCAGCCGTGACCTGCTGGACAACCTCCTGTATGACTTTTCTGTGACCTCTACTGCAACCTACTGTGCAGCCTCCTGTATAACCTCCTCCGCAACCTCTGGAACAACCTACTGCGTAACCTCCGCTACAACCTCAGCTGCAACCTCCGGAACAACCTCAAGTTGCTCTCATTTTATATTCAAATACTTCTTGATGACCTCGGCATGCTCTAACGCCAGATAGGGCTTCGCCGCCGTATAGTATGTTTGCGCCATAGAGAGGTTTCCCTGGAATCCCATGGTCAGGATCGCATACATGTTCAGTTCGCTGTCCTTCGGGTCGAAGCGCAGGGCATCAATGGCCGCCTTTTGTGCCAGAATATAATCCTTGCACTCCATTTTTACGCGGACATATCCCTTGGTGATCTGCAGATACAGCGACTGATAGTACATAGACAACTGCATCAGCCACAACTCATGTTCGCATCTTGGGAGCAACTGTCCCTTATACATATCGACTGCGCTGTGGTAGAGGGAATGCCGCATATCCGGGTTTTCTTCTGTCTTCAGCTGAATGCAGGCATCCTCAAAACGGTCAAAGTCTGTATGAATATTATAGTCAGGATTGATTTGGAATGTGCCGTTCTTGCCGACGACGAGCTTGTCGAGGCCGATGACAGAAAGAGTGCGCCGCAGGCGGTAAACGATATTGTTGACGACCTTATACGGCGAGTCGAGCTCGTCGTATGGGCAGATGATCTCTGCCAAGGTGTCAATGGAGAAATTCTTTTTGTGGTTCAGGATAAGATATGCCAGGAGCAGGTAGCACTGATCCGCTTTGATATCTTCTCCAGTCAATGTCCCTTTTGAGCTGATGATCTCCATGCCGCCAAAGAAATTGATATGGATGTCCTCCGGATTGTACTTGGAAGCTTTTGTAGCAGCCAAAAGGGACTGCTGCTGTTTGATCTCGTTGAGTTCCAGTACTACTGCATAGGAGGCGATGAACAGGAAAACCGGGTCATCCGTATAGCGGGTTGGATCGTCCACGGCAATGAATCCCTGATTGATCCGCTTGGAGAATGGTGCCGCCAGCAGTGTAGTCACCCCATACTCCCGAAAGAAAGCCGCTTCATCCGGATAGACTCTCTCCAATCTCTGTAGGTCAGAAATCATAACCGGTTTATTGGCCCGAAGTGCTTTCCTCCATCTCGGAAACTTCTCCATGGGCAAGCACTGGAGCATATCTCTCTGCGCTTGGACACCATCCTTGCACCACTCATAGGTGATGACGCCGATTCCGAGCTCCCAGTCAGCTTCCAGCACAGATGCTCTCGATGCGCCATAAAACTCAGCCACACCTTTCAGGAGGCCATTGATGATGGCTTCCGAATCCTCGGTGTTCCGTAGGCTGGCCTCCAGCACGCTCATCGCACGATGAAACGCGCTGCATTCAACAAGCGTGGTGGTTTCCTGCATGATTTCGTTGCTCATGAATATGCCTCCTTTGATTTGTAAAAAAGCGCAGAGACTGTCCAATCTAACTCGGACAGCCTCTGCTGTGAACCGCACAGCAAGGCTGAGCGGTTATGTACTATACCATTGTCTTGATGAATGCAGCAAGCGCTTCGCGTTGGTCCTCTTTGAGCGCCGCAACACTGTTGTCAAACTCACTCCGGGCATTCAGAGTGTTTGCTGGATCGTCCTCCGCAAAGAACTGAGCCAGCGTGATTCCACAAGCGTCACAAATCGCATTCACCGTTGGAATAGACGGCTGGTTGTTCCGCTTGAAGATATTACTGATCGTTGTCTGCGACAGCTTGGATTCCTGCGCCAATCGGTAAATTGTCCATCCGCGCTCATCCATTAACTGTCGAATTCGCTGTTGTGCATTGAACATTGGTACCACCTACTATGCTATTAGTATACACCTCATTTGATTGCCTTCATAGAAATCATCGGTATGGTATATGGTAATCAAATGATATGTACCCGTTATGGTGCCATAGATAGGGGCACGGAGAAAGTTATTGAGATTTTATGGATGGAATCCCACTGATGTTTCTCAAAAAAACAAGCAAGGAATCCAAATAATCAGGACTTCCTTGCTTGTGAAGATAATATAGAGCAGGAAAAACGGCCATGAGATAGCAAATCAATTGTTGCGTAGGGGGCCGAAAATCCCTCGCACACGATTTCTGGATTTAGCCTTCTTGTGGTTCTTCTCCAGCAATGATGCTGTATCTTTCTCGCAATTATAGCAGACCATACAGCCTTCTGGAACTGGGCAGCCGCAACATACGCAAGTGTCTACTTGCCGTATATAGCGTACTTTGGTTTTCGTAATGCATCATCTCCCGTTTTCGATACTTCCTGCGCTAATATAAATTCATTTTGCTTACATAAACCCATCGGGATTTTTCTGCTGCCAGTTCCATGCGTCACGGCACATGTCACTCAAAGTTCTTGTGGCTTGCCAGCCAAGCAACGCTTTTGCCTTTTCTGCCGAGGCGAAGCAGACCGGGATATCTCCCGCCCGGCGACCAACGATTTGAAAAGGGATATGAATCCCAGTAGCGTTTTCAAATGCGGAAATCAACTCAAGAACGCTATGTCCCATACCTGTTCCCAGATTGATTACCTCCACGCCCTTGTGCGAAGTGCAAAACGGCAGTGCTGCTGTGTGGCCAGCAGCAATGTCCATGATGTGGATATAATCCCGGATACATGTACCATCCGGCGTATCATAATCAGCGCCAAAAACGGATAGTTGCTTTCGCTTTCCCATAGCCACCTGGGTGATATACGGCATTAAGTTATTGGGTGTTCCGTTGGGTGCCTCTCCAATAAGGGCACTGGGATGTGCTCCCACCGGATTGAAATAGCGAAAGATGACCGCCGAAAAATCCGGGGTCGCCGCAGCATAGTCCGTAATGATCTGCTCGATCATATACTTCGTCCATCCATACGGGCTTGCGATGTCGCCAGTGGGACACGCTTCTGTAATCGGCAGCGTGGCTGGATTGCCATAAACCGTTGCAGACGAGCTGAAAATCAAGTTTTTGACCTGGTATTTGCTCATGGTTTCCAAAAGTGTGAGGGTACTGTCAAGGTTACCTCTATAATACTTGAGCGGTTGCTGAACAGATTCTCCGACAGCCTTATATCCCGCAAAGTGCATGACCGCATTGATCTCATGTTGTTTGAAAATCTGCTCCAAATCCGCAGAATTCTGAATGTCCACATAATAGGTTCTGACGCTTTTCCCCGTGATTTCACTGATTATGATTGGAACCTTTGGGGAACTATTATAGAAGGTATCTGCGATGATTACATCGTATCCCGACTGAAGCAGTTCAACTGCTACATGACTGCCGATATATCCCGCTCCGCCAGTAAGTAAAACGGTCATTCACTGCTCTCTTTCTCCGCATTGAGTGGAAGATACTCGTTCAATAGATCCTCGTGGATTTTGTCCAGATCCGGGACGACCACCGACATACCTCGGATAGAAGCATAATGGTATGCGTCATCTGCCGGGACACGATAACTGGAGAGCTCTGCACTTCCCATAATTGGGATGCACTTCGCTGCCAGTAGCATGATTTGCGAGTTCGTCATGTCAGTTGACAGATACGGTAGTACTTCATCCAACAGCTTCATCAGATCTGCTGCATTACTCTGGCGGAACTTGGTATAGATTGCCTGCAGCACATTGCGCTGACGCTGGGTCCTATAAAAGTCATTGTCGATCTTTCTGATGCGTGAATAAGCAAGAGCCTTTGTCCCATCCAGGTGGTAAACACCAGCCTCCGTACCGATATTTATCGTCTTGGCTTCCTTGCTCGTCATCTCAATGTCTACGCCGCCAAGTATATCAATCACGCTCTGGAAGCCAGAGAAGTCGACCTCAAAGCACCCGTCAATAGAAACTCCGAAATTAGTATGTAATGTATCCATCAGCAGAGGAAAACCGCCGAAAACATAGGCAGCATTCAATCTATTATCAGAATAGCCGCCGGGGATCTGAACATACAGATCTCTCAAAAATGAGATCATCGATATTTGCTTTGTATCTGGGTTGATACTGCACAGGATCATGGAGTCAGAACGCTGCCGCCCCTCTCCCTCGCGTCGATCCTGACCGACTAAAAGAATATTGAGCAGGTCATCATCCAGGAATGGTTCGATCTCACTCCAATCGACTTCTTCCGGTTTGAGTTCGATGATATCTTTCGGCTCGTTGCTTGTATCGGTCTCGAAGTCTTCCTGGTCGGGAGGGATAACATCTACTGTGTCTGGTACCTTGTTGATCTTATCCAGCTTTGTTTGGACATACCCAAAAGCCGAAACGGCCAGAAGCAGAACTGTTGCTACACATACCAGTGCTACGATTTTTCTCTTTTTCATAAGCTTCTACCACCTTAGTCAAGCTTCTACCACCTTAGTCAGAAACTTTTCAAACAAGTATCGCTCGAATCCAATGTTCTCTTGAAATTATTGATAGCGGTTCTTGTAATACTTCTTATAATAGCCGCCATCCCTCTTCTTAATGTTGTTGCGAACTACTCCGAGAATCTTGCTTCCACTTTTCCTCAGTTGTTCTATGACATCGATGGCCTGCCGGTAGCGGACTTGATTGTCCGAAATGACAAGGATTGTTCCATCGCATTTGGCTGCTACGACGGCAGCGTCAATGACGCTGCCAAGCGGGGGGACATCGATCAGCACATAGTCGTAAGACTCTTTCGCAGCCTTCAAAAGCTCTTCAAAGTATTGCCCGCTCAGCAACTCTACAGGATTGGGCGGGTACTTGCCCGCAAACATGATTGACAAATTTTCGTACTGCGTCTGATAAAGACATTCTTTGACAGAAGTCAGCCCTGTCAGCACCTCGCTCAATCCTGCAGGGTTTTCCGCTGTGGTGTTACGCCCTGCCATAACTGATTTTCGCATATCCGCATCAATGACCAGCACACGCTTGTCCAATTCTGCAAGGCTCTTTGCAAGCTGCAGGGTGATTGTTGTCTTGCCTTCATTCTCATTGCAGCTTGTGATTACGACAGTGCAGATATCCTGACCACAAAACTGTAAATTAGTTCTTAATGTCTTAAATGCTTCCTGCGTGAAGAAGTCTTTCTTTCCTGGAAGTTTTAAAGTTGTTTTCACAGACGATCCGGTTTCCAAAATTGCTTTCTCCATTTTATTTATCTTCTACCTCCTGCTTGGCTGAGGTCTTATAAGCTGTATATGTCTTATAATAGCCGTACTTTCCCGGCTTTTTGCCGTCCGCATTCGGAATGTTGCCCAGAACACTAAGGCCCAGGTATCGCTCCAGATTCTCGTCATCGGTCTTAATGCGGTCATCCAGAAGAAAGATGATCAGGAAGATCACATACGTTACAACGGCAGCAACAACGCCAGCAAAAGCGAATGTGAGCATTCTCGTGCTATTGCACGGATCAGTATCCGTTGTTCCCAGCTCATAGAGGTTCACCTGCTGAAACCCCATGGCGTCTTCAATGCGCTTTGAGCCGATGGTGCAGATTCGATCCACGATACGCTTTGCCAATTCGGGGGAATCCGCTTTCACAGTTACCTCAAGGATACGGGTGTCTTCCGGATTGGAAGTGGAAACACAGTCGTATAGATCCTCGTATTCCATGTCCAGATTCAAACTGCTGATAACTTCATCCAAAACGGTATGGCTTTTTAAGAGGTAGGTGCAGTCATTGACTACCTTCAGGGCCAAGGAAAAATCGGAGTTTGCGTCGCTGGCAGTCGCACTGTCTGCCTGACGCAGAATGTACAGGGTCGCGGTAGAGGCATATTGCGGGACAAACGTCATACGGTTGAACACCAAAAAACCGCCACAGCAAATGCAGGCTGCGAGGATGATGACCCATAGCCGTTGGACGAATACGCCCCACAGGTCTTTCAGTGTAACTGTTTTAAAATTTGCTTTCTGATTCATGCTTAAGAAAAGTCCTTTCTTACGGCCTCACCACGCAATAAACGGATTGCATTATTGCAGCATAGCGTCGCCGCATAATCGGCACCGTATTTTTTGCTGATGTAATTGAAACATCCCAACATTTCAGGTGGGCGAGACGTACAGTTGTGTGCATCCGAGGAAAAAAGATCAATCAGACCAAGGGACAGCAGCTTCCGGCATTGACGCTGAACAAGCAAGCCAAACCCGCGGAATAAGGATTGTGTATCCGCTTGAATCACTACACCATCGTGCCAGAATGATTGGATTGCAGGAATTTTCCCATGCAGGGATCGATAGCGTTCGACATGTGCAAGAATGGGAATATAGCCTGCGTTGAGCAATGCATGAAGGCCATTTCCAATTACTTTTTCGGGTGCTGTTTCCGAAAAGTCCACCAGTACATATCTGGTGCCGTTGACCGTTCTGCAAATGCCTTGCCTCAGCCAAGTCACACATTCCGGTTCATATCGAAGTTCATTTCCTAAATACAGCGCCATGTCTGGATATGTTTTCTGTACATAGCTCGCCAAGCGCTCAAATGCCGCATTTACCTTGTCATAATTGTCTCCAAAGTAGCCGGGGTGGAAATGAGGGGTACAGCAAAGCACCCGTGTGCCAGTTTGATAAGCCGCATCTAAAATGGCGTGCATCTCATTTTCGTCTTTTGCACCGTCATCCACTCCAAACAAAAGATGTATGTGAATATCTGCAAGCGCCATTTATCCATCCTTCCTCCAAACCATTTTATTCACGATGCCCGTGTAGCTCTGAATGATCCTTGCGACCTTCATGGACACGTTTTCAGCAGTATAATCCTCCACCGGCGTACCGAAGCATTCCACCCGCTGCATTCCGACAGCCATCTCCACCGCCTGCAGAAGGGAGTCTGCGTCGATTCCGGCGAGTACAAAGCATCCGGCATCCAGCGCCTCGGGGCGCTCGGTAGAGGTGCGAATGCTGATTGCCGGGAAGGGTCTGCCACCAGACAGGAAAAAACTGCTCTCCTCCGGCAGCGTTCCGCTGTCGGAAACCACCGCAAAGGCGTTCATCTGCAGGCAGTTGTAATCATGAAAGCCCAGCGGCTCGTGGGCAATCACGCGGGAGTCCAGTTGAAAGCCCGTCGCCTCGAGCCGCTTCCGGCTTCTTGGATGGCAGGAGTAAAGGATCGGCATATCGTACTTCTCCGCCATGGCATTGACCGCCGTGAACAGTTGGACAAAATTGCGATCCATATCAATGTTTTCCTCCCGATGAGCCGAGAGCAGAATGTACTGTCCCTTGGTCAGTCCCAGGCGCTGGTGGATATCACTTGCTTCAATCTTGTCCAGATTGGCGTGCAGCACCTCGGCCATGGGGCTGCCAGTTACGAAGGTGCGCTCCTTCGGCAGTCCACACTCCATCAGATACCGGCGTGCATGCTCCGAATAGCAGAGATTGACGTCGCTGATGATGTCTACGATGCGGCGGTTCGTCTCCTCCGGCAGGCACTCATCCTTGCAGCGGTTTCCCGCCTCCATATGGAAAATCGGAATGTGCAGCCGCTTGGCGCCAATCACAGAAAGGCAGGAGTTGGTGTCGCCCAAGACCAGCACTGCGTCCGGCTTCAGCTGTACCATCAGCTTGTAGGATTTCTCAATGATATTCCCAATGGTGGCCCCGAGGTCGTCGCCTACGGCATCCAGATAATAGTCCGGTGCCCGGAGGCCAAGGTCATCAAAAAACACCTGATTGAGAGTGTAGTCGTAGTTCTGACCGGTGTGGACCAGAATCTGCTCAAAGTACCGGTCGCAGCACTTTATCGTTGCGGACAGCCGGATGATCTCCGGCCTCGTGCCGATGATCGTCATCAACTTCAGCTTTCCCATTGCTACACCTCCTCAAAGTAGGTATCCGGATGGCCGGGATCAAACTGCTCGTTGGCCCACATGACCGTCACCAGATTTTCCGTCTCACTCAGATTAATGATGTTATGGGTATAGCCTGGCAGCATATGGACAGCCTGGATCCGGTCACCGTTGACCTCGAATTCGATTTTTTCATCGGAGCCGATTTTGCGTTCCTGGATTAGCCCATGTCCGGCCACGACCATGAAGAATTCCCACTTGCTGTTGTGCCAGTGCTGCCCCTTGGTGATACCGGGCTTTGAAATGTTCACAGAGACTTGACCGCAGGATACAGTTTTCAACAGTTCTGTGAAGCTGCCTCGCTCGTCTACATTCATCTTCATCGGGAATGCGATTTTCTCCGGCGGCAAATAGGAAAGGTAGGTGCTGTAGAGCTTCTTCTCAAAGCTGCCCTCCGGGATCTCCGGGAGCAGCAGTGTCTGCGGCTGGTCGTGGAAGGTCTGGAGCAGCCGAACAATCTCACCCAGCGTCACGCGGTGGCTTACTGGAACACTGCAATATGCTCCATCCGTCCGGTGGGGCTGACCCTCCATGGCATCCAAAATCTCGTCGATCAGGTCATCAATGTAGACCAGCTCCAATTCGACTGCCGGATCTGAAACAGTGATAGGCTCCTTCCGTGCGATATGATGGCAGAAGGTCGCCACCGCGGAATTATAGTTGGGACGGCACCACTTGCCAAACAGGTTCGGCAGGCGGTAGATCATCCCGGCTGCGCCGGTTTCCTCGCCGTAAGCGAGGAGCAGTTCCTCCGCTGCTTTTTTGGACTGTCCATAGGGACTTCCGGCATACCGTCCGGTCAGACTGGCCTGAATGGAAGAAGACAGCAATACCGGGCACCGGTTACCGCTTTTCCGAAGCATCTCCAACAGGGTACGGGTGAAGTCTGTATTTCCGGCTGCAAATTCTCCCGGATCCTGGGGCCGGTTCACGCCAGCCAAGTGGACCACGAAATCCGCCTTCTGGCAGTAGCCCGCCAGGGTTTCTGCCGAAGTATCCCGCGTACACAAAAGAATTTCCTCGATTTGCAGTGCGGGCCGAGTCCTGTCTCTGCAATCCTTGATGGTGGAAAGGCGCTGCGTCAGATTCTTCCCAACAAATCCGTTTGCGCCGGTGATCAGTACATGCATCAGCAGTTCCCTCCGAAGAGCTTCAGCTTTAGCAGAAGCTGTTTCATTTCCTCCACATTCAGCCGGTGCGTATTGTGCGAAGTATACTGCTCGATTTTTCCGAACTCCGGATTTCCCTTGCTGAAATAGTTGTCATAGTTCAGATCTCGATTATCTGCCGGAATACGGAAGAAGCCGGGCAGGTCTTCTGCCCGCATCATTTCCTCTGCAGTGACCAGCACCTCAAAGAGCTTTTCGCCATGGCGCGTTCCGATAATCGTCGTGCCAAGGTCGGAATGCTTCAGCTCCAGCACAGCCCGCGCCAGCGTCTCGATGGTCGCAGCAGGGGCCTTCTGCACGAACAGGTCACCCTGTTCGCCATGCTCAAAGGCATAAAGCACAAGGTCTACGGCATCGCTGAGCGTCATCATAAAACGGGTCATATTGGGATTCGTGATTGTCAGAGGCTTTCCCTCGTCGATCCGGTCGCAGAACAGCGGAATAACCGAGCCGCGGGAGGCCATGACGTTGCCGTACCGAGTCAAACACAGAACCGGATCCCCAGGCAGCATCTGCCGAGAGCGGGCAATCACATTCTTCTCCATGACAGCCTTCGTCATGCCCATAGCGTTGATGGGATAGGCCGCCTTGTCCGTGGACAGGAAGATGGCCTTCTTCACATGGTTGGCTACACAGGCGGAAATCACATTGTCGGAACCGGCTACATTGGTTTTGACCGCTTCCATAGGATAGAACTCGCAGGAGGGCACCTGCTTCAAAGCTGCGGCATGAAATACATAGTCCACACCGCGGAACGCATTCAGAATGGAATTGTAATCCCGCACATCTCCTATGTAGAACTTGATTTTCTCCGCGTGCTGCGGATACAGCTCCTGATAGGTATGCCGCATATCATCCTGCTTCTTCTCATCCCGTGAAAGAATGCGGATCTCTGCAATGTCGGTGGTCAGGAAGCGGCGCAGCACAGCGTTGCCAAAGGAGCCTGTCCCACCGGTAATGAGCAGTATTTTATCTTTGAACGATATCATCTGGTCTTACTCCTTTGTATGATTTCTTTGTTTTTCAGGCAGCACACCGCGCAAAAGCACAGCATCCAGCATGAGTCTTGTGTTTGGACGCAGCGGACGAATCAGCGCAGGAAGCAGAATCGTTGTCGAAGCCTGGGTGATCAACGAGGCCGCAGCAGCCCCGGACGCTCCCCACGACGGTATCAGCGCAAGGTTCAGCACAACATTAAGCGCAGCCGCACTGACATACAGGTATTTCAGATATTTCTGCCTGTTTTCACATACCATCCATGCGTTTCTGGCAACACCGAGATAGGAAAAAGCCGTGTACCAAACCACGATGCGCAGAGGCCCGACTGCCGGTAAATAGGTTTCTCCGTAGAGAATTAAAATGAATGGCTTTGCGACAAGGCAGATCATTGCGGATACAAACAGGGATACATAAAAAACAATTGCGTAGAGCTGCCGATTCTTCCGTTCATAGCGCAGGCGATCTTTCTGAAAGCTCTGCACGATTTCCGGATAAAGGGAGTCAATGATTGCAGAGAGAATAAAGGCCCATGAAACGCTGACCGTCGAAGCAAGGGAGTAATGTCCAACGGCATCTGCGCCAAGCATCTGCTTGAGCATCAGCTTATCTGTACAGGCATAGATGGAGACCATCAGCCCGGCTATGATAAAGCTGCTGCTGCTTTGCAGAAGCTCCTTTGCTTTTTTCAGAGAGTAATGAAATCTTGTACCGCCATTTTTGAAGTAAGCGATCAGCAAAAACGCTGCGAGTACGATGTAATCCAATGCACTTGCAACGGCAAACCATTCCACGCTTTTCCCAAGTGCAAGCAAAAAAATTTTGTACACAGACATTGCCGCATACGAGACGAGTTCGGCAATGGCGGAATACTTGGACTGGAGCCTGGCCTGAAACCAGTAGTTGAGGGTATCAAACACCTGAAAAATGAGGCCGACACTGTAGAGCGCCACAACCACAACGGTAAGACGTTCTCCTCTATCCACGACACTGACAATACCGATGATTGCCAATGCAGACAGCAGACTTGAGATAGCCCGCAGTAGCAGTGTCGTTCCTATTGTTTCGCCCTGCTGATCTGGATGATCCACAAAGTTCTTGACGATCACGCTGTTGATGCCAAGCGTACAAAGCGAGGCAAAGAATGTCGCATATGCCGCTGCGTAATTGATCAGGCCGTAATTGCTTGGGCCAAGATAGCGCGCCGCAAAAATACCAACGACAAAGGCCAGCAGCTTGTTTGCCACCTTACCGCCGATGATCCATCCGGCATTTTTAACGACTTTATTCTTTCTGAGCGACTGCAGCAAAATCTTCAAACTCCTTCACCACTTTAGCGGGGACACCGGCCACCATCGTATCCGCCGGCACATCCTTGGAAACACAGGCACAGGCCGCGATCATGCTTCCATCTCCGATGCTTGTATTCAATAGGAGGGTGGCTCGGCCGCCGATCCACACGCCGCTGCCTACCGTAATATGATAGGATTCGCCTTTTCCTGCCCGTCTGCTATGGTCGCCCATCTGATGTCCACCTGTCAGGAAGATGACATCCGGAGCGATATCGCAGTTATCTCCGATCGTTACTGTTCCATTTCCATGGACAGTGAGATTGCATCCGATCCAACAATTCGCACCAATGCGGAGCGTCCCTGTATTATGAATCGGCCCGACAATTTTGGTGTTTTCTCCGATCTCATAGCCGATGGAACGAAGAAGATTCCTCTTAGCAGAGAAGAACCGGGTTCCCGCCAGAGTATGATTGACAAGGTAAATAACAATTCGTTTTTTGATAGTCTTTAACTTCATCTTTGATACCAGTCCTCCCGCAGCGGCTTTGCGGGGCTGCATGGACCGTTCGCAAACAAGCCGGAAGCATCTGTACCGTTCAAAAGGGTCTGCGATAGCTGCAAAAATCGCTTTGCCGCAACCTCCGCATTCCACAATTCTGTGATCGTCTGGTACGCCGCTTTTCCAAAGCTATACTGCATCGTCGTATTTTCAAGAAGCCGTCGTACCTTTTCATAAAGCTCCTGAATATTGCCGGAGTGATAAACGCTTCCATTCACGCCGTCATTTACGAGGTAAGGGGTTGCCCCAGCTGCATCGCTGGCAACCACCGCACAGCCGCTGTTCATGGCCTCGTTTAACACAGCGCCCCAGCCCTCTTGGCGGTCACTCGTGAATAAGCAGATGCCTGCGCTTTCCATATGAAGGCGCACGGCTTCCGGAGACATGGCTCCAAGGAATCGTATATTGGTCTCCAGCAGCCCAGCTTCTGAAGCCTGCCGCTTGAGCTGCTGCTCCATCTCACCGGTACCGATCATCTCGATTTTGAAGCAGCATCCTGCATCATGGAGTCTCCTTGCAACCTCGATCACATCGTCGGGATGCTTCCAGCCCAAGAAGCGTCCACACCACAAAATGGTTGCTTTTGCTTTGCGGTCGATCAAGTCATCAATGCTGGGATACCGTATCGTCTCCGGGAAATAGCCCCATTTATAGCACCGACCGCGGAAAAGGCCGAATTTTGCATAATCCCCCGCAGTATAGGCGCTGGCACAGAGCATATACGCCTTTCGCCACGGCGGATTGCAAGCGTGCCAGTGGAAAAAACGTTTTGGATATTTGAGAAGCGGATTTCCTGTCTTTAAGATTCGCTCGGAATATCGGAAAAACAATTTGGCCTTTTTACCGTATTCCTTTGTCTGACGCTCTGGAAAGGAACCGGCTATCAAAACATCCAGATCATTTAATTGCATCTGAACTTCTTGATCTGCCGCCGAATAGGTATACGGACGCGCCAAATCATTTCCCCACCCGAGGTTCTTTCGCTCTGCATCCATCTCTTTATGCGCCACGAAGCAATAGTTGTGATCTGTCAATTCATAGAGGGCATCGGATAGGGGGACTTGATGATGCGTAAAGTAATTGCTGCAAAAAAGAATTCTCATGTAGCTATCACACGCCCTTTCCCCAAAGTAGACAAAACATTTTCATAGAGTTTGACATAGCCCTGATACACCGTGTCTTTGTCAAAACGCGCCATTTTTTTAGGATCCGCACGCCAGTTGCTGTCTGCCACGTCTCTTACGGCATTCTCCAATGCCTGCATATCGCCCTGCGGAACCAAGCGTCCATTTCCCGGTGCTACCGTTTCAGGACAACCGTCCGTCTCATATACCACCACTGGCGTTCCGCATGCCTGCGCCTCTACCGTGGTCAGCCCGAAGGTTTCTTCGTAAGTAGGATTTACAAACACATCTGCGACAGAGTACCACTGTGCCAACTCTGTTTGATTTGCCGTGCGTAAAAGCCCCAGCACATCGGAAGGAATATCCGGCAGTTGCTTCTCGATTAGGCCAATCAAAACCACCTGATAGTCAGAGCCGAGGCGGCCAGCAAGCGTCAGCAAGTCTGGCAATCCCTTGCGTGCATTCCATACATTGGCCACTCCGAGAACGATTTTCTCATCTTCCAGATGATACTTTTCACGCAAGCTGCTGGACTGTGGGCGGAAGATCGTGCGGTCGATCCCGTTGGGGATAACGGTTCGCGGATAGTTCTGTAGGAACGACTTGGAAACCTGATCCGCAAGCCACTGCGAGGGTGTTGTGATGGTCAGATTCTTTACACCGGTAAAGGCATCCTTCTTGCGAAGGAAGTTGCGCCTTACATCGCCCTTCCAATAGCATTGCGGATACCGGTACAGCAATTTGCAGTCCCGGCACTCGGTCTGCCATTGCATACACTTGACTTGCGAGAAATGTGTGCAATGTCCGGTAAAAGTCCAGCAATCATGCAAAGTCCAAACGACGGGGATATTCGCTTCCTTCAAAAAGCGGAACAGCATCTCGTAATTCGCATAGAAGCCGTGCAGCGTGTGCAGATGGATAAGATCAGGCTGAAATGCTCTGATCTCTCGGATCATCCGTCTGGTCGCTGCCCAGGAATACAAACCTGCGTGGTCTGTGAATCGGGATGCTGCGTTGTGAAAGTAATATTCCGTCTTTCCGGACACTTTCACTGCGTCCGCATTGTCGGAGCATACTCCCGTTCCATATAAAGCCTTTACATCATTGCCATGCTTTTTCAGCAGGTTCATGATATCAGCGATGATTTTTCCAGTGCTTCCGGTCCCATATACCAAATTGACAAACAGCACTTTCATCCTTCTCATCTCCGATGTTGTGTGATAAAAGAGAACCGCCGAGGTGCCAAGGTGCGCCCCGGCGGTTCCAGTGTATTTACTCGGTTTCGCTGTTCAGAATCATCCGGCCAGCACTGTCAAAGTTGTAATATCCCTCCGGCATCAGGCCGTGCGTCCAGTACACATAGTAGCTGCGGTCATGGACGACCTCACAGGTGGAACGCACATAGTAGTAGTCGCCGTCGATCTGGATCAGGCCGGCATAAGCACGTTCGCCGTTCCGATAGAAGTACAGGCTTCCATCTTCCTCGTAGATTCCGTTCTTCAGAGGTGCGACGCTACCTGTCAGTTTGCCATCTGCGTCGAAGTGATATCTGCCCTGGGGCATCAGGTCATGCGTCCAGGAAATGTAGTAATCGCAATCGCGTACCACTTCACACTTGGAATTCACATAGTAGTAATCATCGCCAATTTTGATGAGGCCCGCATAGGTCAGTTTTCCATTGACATAGTAATGCAGAACGCCATCTTCCTCGACGATGCCATTCTTCGGAGTGCCGGTCAGCTTTCCGTTTTCATCGAACGTGTAGTAACCGGCTTCCTTCAGGCCGTGCGTCCAAGTGATCCAATATACGCAATCGGTCACGACCTCGCCGTTGCTGCGGACATAATAGAAGTCACCGTCAATTTCAATCAGGCCGACATAGGTTACCTTGCCATTGACATAGTAACGAAGTACGCCGTCATCGTCCTTTACGATGCCATTCTTGTCCGTTGCGCCCTGAATGAGTTTGCCCTCTGCGTCAAAGGCATAGGTTCCTTCCTCCATCAGGCCGTTCATTCTGGAGCAGTAGTAGGTCTGGTTCACGATCAGCTGGCCCTTGCTGTTGGCATAGTAGTAATCGTCACCGATCTTGATCATGCCTGCAGGAGCCTTGATGCCGTCGACATAGTAGAAGAGGTCTTCGCCATCCTTCAGGATCCCGTTCTTGCTGGTGTCCTCGTCGTGCAGAATGACGCCGTTTTCATCGAAGTAGTAGCCCCACTCCGGAAGTGCAAGGCCATTGGTCTTATGGAGCCAGCAATCCTTACCGTTCAGCACAGTGCTCTTTACCGCTGCCGAGAGGGTCAGGCCCTCACGCTCCTCCAGATTCTTCTGGACTGCGAAGTAATAATAGTTGACCTCGCCGTTCTCCTTGACAACGCGCTTCAAACCTGCTTCCTCTTCGATGATGCCGCTGTTGAGCCAATAGGTGTCTTCTCCGACGCTGTAAACGCCGGTAACGTCGCTCTGGAATACGCCTTCCGCATCAAAGACACAGCGGGCTTCTTCCGTTGCTCCACCGGGAACCAGTGTCGTGATTCCGGTAGCCGCGTATCCGGTTTCGGTGTCCAGATAGTAGGTCTTGCCGTCAATGACTGTCCAACCGGTCTTCTGCAGCTCACCGTTCTGGTAGTACTGCTTGCCGTTCACATCCGTAAACCAGCCGCTCCAGATCTGCCACTTTGCATACAGCGTCATATCCCCGGTCAGTTCAAGAATTGCGCCCTCATCGGCATAGGTGGCTCCGCTGCCATCTGCGGCAGTGTTCCAGCCGATGAACTTGTAGTTCTCACGGGTAAAGGCGTTGGTATTCAAGGCAGTATCCACACCGACCTCAAAGCGCTGAGGCTCCATACTGCCTTCGCCGCCGTTGGCATTGAAGGTGATAGTGTAGAACACACGGGCAGTTGCAGAGTACTGTGCCGTATAAGTGGCATCCTCTTCAGCAACCACAACCTCCGGACTCCAGCCGGTGAAGGTGTAGCGGTAGTTGTCGTCAGGAGCCTTATCCGTACTGTCCTTGAAGGAAGGCATGGTGCCCTTCTCGTAAACCTCTGTGGTTTCCACACCGTTCACATTCCAAGTGATCGTTGCGCCGGTCTTAGGAATTTCCGTGCCTTGTTTCAGCAGTTCATTGCAGACAGAGCAGTAGGTGTCGCCGGTGTAACCGGGTGTCGTAAGCGTCGCTTCGACCGCATTGCGAATCTCCGGCTTGTGGCCGGTAGCCAAGATCACTTCCTGTTTAACAATGACTTCCTTGCAGACGGAGCAATGCTTGCCTTCCGTCAGGCCAGGCTCGGTGCAGGTCGGAGCCTTTGCTGCGTCAATGACTTCAGTGTGACCCTTGGCAGGAATCTCGGTTTGTGCAACGATAATCTCATTGCAGACAGAGCAGTGCTTGCCCTCGGTCTTGCCGGGTTCGGTGCAGGTCGGCTCAACTGCCGGATCAATGACCTCGGTATGGCCCTTGGCCGGGATCTCTTCCTGGGCAACGAGTACAGTATTGCAGACGGAGCAGTGCTTGCCTTCGGTCAGACCAGTCTCCGTGCAGGTCGGAGCCTTTGCTGCATCGATTACTTCTGTGTGGCCGGTCGCAGGGATCTCTTCCATACCGGAGAGGATTGCCTCACAAACGGAGCACTTCGTACCGGCTTTATGACCAGCCTCGGTGCAGGTAGCGGGCTGTTCCGCAACTTCAACCGGAGTATGTCCGGTCGCGTCGATTGCTTCGGTCTTGGTTGCATTGCAAGCTGTGCAGGTGTAGGTCTTGACGCCGGCGTTCTCACAGGTGGGAGCGGTCGTGATCTCACCCTCATTCCAGCTGTGACCCTTGGCGGGAATCACTTCCTGCGCTTTGATAACCGTTCCGCAGACAGAGCAGCTGATGCCATCCGTCAGGCCCGTTTCGGTGCAGGTCGCAGGCTTGCCCGCAACGGCCTTCTCGGTGTGGCCGGTCGCGGGAATCACTTCCTGCGCAACAAGAACTTCGTTGCAGACGGAGCAGTGCTTGCCCTCGGTCTTGCCGTTCTCGGTGCAGGTCGGCTCGACGGCCGGGTCAATGACCTCGGTGTGTCCCTTGGCCTGAATGGTTTCACCCTTGGTGATTTCCTTGCCACAGATGGCGCAGACTGTATCACCGGTGTAGCCGTTCTCGGTGCAGGTGGCATCCTTCTTGTTGATCACCTTGGTGAGAGAATGATTGTCCTCCCACTGGGCGTAGAGGGTGGTATCCGCCGTCAGATTAACAGTCGCACCATCCGCATAGGAGTCGCCAGTACCATCGGCCGCCGTATTCCAGTTCAGGAAGTTGTAGCCTTCACGAGTGAAGGTGTTTGCATTCAGCGCCGTATCCTTCTTTGCGGTTACGCTCTGCGGGGCCATCGTGCCTTCGGCCGGGTATTCCTCAGATCCGTTTGCTTCAAAGGTAACCGTCAGCTCCGTGGGTGCTTCGCCGCCCCAAACACCATTGACATAGTTAATGACATCGCCAGCGCTTGCGGACGAGGTTTCCGTATAGGTACCGTCGGCGTTGTGCAGCTTGGCGGCGGTGATGGGGATGGTCACCGCACTATTGCCATTTGCATTATACTGATAGGTTGCGGTCGCCGTGCCGGGTGCGCCCTGCTGAATGTACTTGCCGGTGCCGTTGCTGGAGCAGATATTTGCACCGCCCTTGGTGGTGTAGATGGCGCCAATAGCCGTTACGCTGCCGTTCACATCCATCTTCGCATCAACCAAGTCGTTATTGGAGCGGTTGTATGCCTTACCCGGCGCATAGGCCACGGACTTAAACTTGCAGGGGCCCCAGACAAAGTTGTCGGAGTTCCACTCATCGCTGTCATAGAAATAGATATTCTTTCCGTTTGCAACTGTCAGGCCAGCGCCTTCGGCAATGTTGACCTCAACGCCCGCCAGCAGAGCCGCGTCCTGATTGATGGTCACATTTCCGGACTGGATATTGATGGTGACGTTATTGGTGATGGGCAGCACATAGCTTGCAGAGTTGACACTCATGCCCGCAAGCTTTAGCGACAACGTGTTCAATGCCGCCTCGCCGTTTACTGTGAATACAAGACGATCTGCCTTTTCATCGTAATCCTTAGTAAAGCTACCGGATTCCACTTTGAACATACCGGTGTCACCAATGAAATTAATAGCAGTAGTATATGTGCTCTTCATTGCATAAACGCCGCTATAAACCTGTTCGTTGGCGCCGGCATTCAACGTCAAGGGAACTTCGATGTTTTGTACGAAGTACTGCGAAAATGGGAATACCTTGTTGCCCATATTGGAAGAGGCACTGCCGCCGCGGAAGTCTGCAATCTGATAGAATTCATACACCGTAGCGCCCGATTCTGCCAGAATAGAGCCGCTGCCGGAAATGAAGCCCCACGCATACAGGTTGCCGCCGTTTTTCACTGTGATGGAGCTGTTTTCGGCCATTTTGATGTATCCATAATCACCAACGGGACGTCCCTGCTCACTACCGCCAGCAGCATAATATCTGCCGCCCAAGCTAATGGCACCATTGACGGTAATAGAAGCGCCATCGCTCATCGTCAGTGTTCGGAACGGCTTCGAAGCCGGGGCCGTGCGAATTGCCGCAGGAGCATCCGTATACAGCGTTCCTGCCTCATCAAACGGAATCAGAAGTGTAATTCCAGCCGGAATGGTATAGGTACCGCTGATGGAGCCATCAGTAGCCAAGGTGATCTTGGACTGGCTGTTTGCCTGTGCATAGGAAACCGCATCGCCCAGATCGTCAAACCGCTGGCCGCCGGTTTCAAACAGGGCCGCCGTTTTACTTGCGAACCGCGCTGTGATAGTGCAGTCATTTTCAATGTTCAACGCAGCCTTTGCAGACGTGCTGATATATTTCTCGTTAGAAACATCATACCAGCCCATGAACTGATAACCATCCGCCGGGGTCGCCACTACCTGATAAGCAGTCATGGAGCTTTGCGTGTTGCTATATTCCTCGGTAATGAGTTTTCCGTCTACTGTATAAGAACCGTTTTCAGCAGGCACGAAAGTCGCAGTTGCATTGACATCGCTTACCAGAACCACGTTGGTAAGGGTGATCTTAGTGGCAGCACTGGTGCTGCCAGACTGGATGTATACTTTAACGCTCTCGTTTGTCGCCAGTTCCTTGGTAAAACTGGCATCCGAAGAAACCTCTGTACCATCCACCTGAATTTTTCCGCTGTTCTGCTCAATAGAGTAGTCAAAGGAAAGGGTTGCTGTTGTCGACTTCTTATTTGTAATTGTCAGTGTGGATTTATAGGATGTATCGCTGCATGTTCCACCCGTGCTGGTAGCTGCGCCGATAATGCTCGTACCATTGGCCGACCAAGCATCATCTGCGTCGCCTGTAAAACTCAGTCCAATGTTCTCGTCAGCTAAGCCTGTCACTGTACCACTGGTTGCCGCAAACGCTGTCATGGTCACATTGGGTAACAGTGCCATGACCATGCACATGCAGAGCACAAGCGAAAGGAATCGCTTTAATGTGCTTTTCATTTCTTTATTACCTTCTTTCTTTGATGATTTCTGGCGTTTATTTCTATGTAAATGCTGAGTCCCGCCGCAAATGCGATGGCTGCCCAGACATGAGAAAGGTGGAATAGCATCCCCGTAGAGGACGTCCGGAAGAATTCATCAATGAAGCGGAACGCTCCATAGGATGCCATATATAACGGGTAAATACTGCCGGGGTTCTTGCTCTTTTTCACTCTGGGGATGAGCAGAATCAGCATCACAATGTAATAAAGGATCTCGAGTTCCCTTGTTGGAAAGTGAAAATGCGTTCCCGGTATGACTAAGCCAGCGCAGCAGCCAGAGACGATGCAGTTGATCCGAGCGCACATCAGTGTAACAAGCATGCACGGAGTAAACACATCGCACACTTTGCAGTAGGGACGCTTGGTGAGCTTAGCTCCCAGCCAGTAGGCTGCCGGCATAAAAAACACACCGCCAAACAGACTCATGTTTCCTATGTCGCCGCTTTCCAGAAAAGCAAAGACTTTCACACTGCATACGCCGATAGCAGTATGCAATACCGAAAGGATCAGTACGGCATACCATTTCATTTGGAGTTGCCGCCGCATCCTGTACAGCCAGAATACATTGAAAATAGTTCCTACTGTTAGCAGCAGATACAGTGAATTCGTTTGAAGCCATGACATCATCTTTGCACCTTCTTCCGGCTATGAGAACTCTGCTCTAAGCAAATAGCCAAATAGAACAAATTTAGAAGCAGCACTATTACACCACAAACTGCTACAAATAAAGAACTCTGCATATTGGATAGCCACGCAAACAAATCTCCCAAGAGTTTCAATACCCCGACAGAAATTCTTCCTTGGGGTGCGATTTGCTTTGCGCACAGGACGTACTCAATTGCCATAATGAGATCTATGGCAAAGACCGAAATCCTTTGTCCATCGACATTAGGAATACGGAACATTCCATATAGAACTAAGATAAACACAACAATTAAGAGCAAGTACTTCTTGCGTTTACCCTTTTCTAAAAAACGAACATTATGAAAAACAATGAGGACATCCAATCCCGTCCACAGCACATGCCCATAAAAACCTCTCGAAAGCAGCAGCGCATTAATCTCCCAAGCAAAATTTAAACTTCCTGCTATCAATGGCATAAGCAATAGATGGGATTTTCTATTTTGAATTCCGCACAGAACAATGATTACATATGCCAATGTCCAGAAAAATACTGTTAAGTGATTAAGCAAAACATACCCCCATTGAAAGGTTTCTCTCCATGGGGTATGGCGTTAAACGTGCCATACCCCATGGGTTATTCTGTCATCTCACCATCTTGCCGTCTGCACCAAAGGTGTAGAATGTGGCAGGCAGCAGGTTGTTGGTTTTAGATACCCAGTAACGCTGATTGGTGATGACCTTGCAGTAGCTGTTCACATAGTAGTAGTTACCATCGA
>ERZ827496.2034-NODE-2034-length-21455-cov-9.639019_pt1 | contig 21455 bp, 18 predicted proteins | sample MGYA00519769_ERZ827496 | MGnify/ENA primary metagenome ERZ827496 (study PRJEB31778, sample SAMEA3449327) | human gut metagenome | biome: human gut; feature: human-associated habitat; material: faeces | place: United Kingdom | collected 2010/2012 ...
GCGAATTTATACCTTGCTCGCAATCGAATGAAGGTTGCGTAACGAGGTTTATTTCTCGTGCAAACAATGCGCTTGAATTGCGCTTTTTCTCGAAACTTTGGGTCGGCGGGGATGATGTGGATGGTTTGGGCGCAATTATGAGGGGGAGCCTTAAGCAAGGCATTCGTCAACTTGAGAAATATAACAAAAAACTCGGTGGCGGATATAAGATGGTGCTCGAAGTGTATTGACGTCCTATGTCATCAATGTTGAGGTGAAAATGATGGAAAAGAAAGAGTTTCTAAGTATCTGCGATTCGACCTTGAAAGAGATGGGTTTCTCAAAAAAAGGAGGAGCATATTATCTTAATATCGGTTCCGATCTGGTTGGTGCTGTCTTTTTCCGCAAGTCCAATTTTGGATCAGTTTATTATGTCGAATGCGGAATTGCGATACAAGGATATAATGAAACATTCCCATTTCCCAAGTATTATGATGTTGACATATCAACTCGTTTCCAATTTCCTTTAAAAGTACATCTTCAATATGATCCATCTGCTACACACGGATATTCTGTTGATTTAGAGCGCAACACAGAAACCGAGATTAAAGAAGGCATAAAAGAAGGCGTTGAGAGATGGTTGTTACCTGCGTTGCATGGAGGTAAACAGTATATTCTTGACAACTGGGAAAAGTATAGCTTTCATCACTTAAGCGAGATGGTACATACTGCACTTGAACAATGGAGCATATCTGGTGAATTACCTGCTAAGCAGAATCACTGATAAAAAGTAGATTGTCCATGTACGCCAAAGGCATGACCACGTCGGATATTGAGACCCATATTCGGGATATCTACGGCGTAGAGGTGTCCGACACGACCGTAAGCCGTATCACGGACAAGATTCTCCCCATCGCAAAAGAATGGCAGCAGCGGCCGCTGGAAAGCATCTACACGGTAGTTTTCATGGATGCCATCCACTATCATGTCCGCAGCGAAGGTCAAATCGTGAAGAAGGCGGTGTATATCGCCATTGGCATTGATCTGGATGGTAGGAAAGACGTTCTGGGCATGTGGGTCGGTGAAAATGAAAGCGCCAAATATTGGACAACGGTGCTAAACAGCCTGAAAAACCGGGGAATTGAGGACATTTTCATCGCCTGCACGGACAATTTAACCGGCTTTTCCGCTGCCATTGAAGCTGTTTTTCCCAAGACGGAAATTCAGAACTGCATCATCCATCAGCTCCGCAATTCCAGCAAATATGTGTCCTACAAGGACATCAAGGCGCTCATGGCAGACCTGAAGGCGGTGCCGCAGTCGATGAGTCTGCTGCCTTGGACGCTCTGGATGCTTTTGCGGAGAAATGGGACAAGAAATATCCGAAGATTGCTCAGTCCTGGCGGGAGAATTGGCCGAACCTGAGCACCTACTTCAAGTACCCCCAGGAGGTGCGCCGCCTGATCTATACGACCAATGCGAGCGAGGGCTTTAACCGGCAACTCCGGAAAGTGACCAAGGCCAAATCGGTGTTCCCTACGGATGACAGTCTGCTGAAAATGCTATATCTGGCCATGACGGATATTACGAAGAAATGGACTGGCCGGCGGCAGGATTGGAGCATGATCCATGCGCAGCTGGCGGTGTTCTTCGCCGACCGTATGCCGAACTGACTGGCTGCACGCCGGGATGTCAAGTGTCGAGATGAACGGAGGTTGACGTTTCCGCCCTTGACATCCCCTCGAAACGCTGTTATTTTATAAACAAGGCGGCAGCAGCTTGCGCCGCTCCCGTCTTGCATAAATTTTGCTCTATTTGCACTACGTTTTGCAGTTTACACAGAATTCGGGATTGACCCCGCTCCCTTTTGAAAAGGTAGTTGCTGCCATTTTGTCCTTTCAGGGCGGAACGCTCAATCGTGAGCTGATGGATTTTTTTGACTTGAATTCAGCAAGCCCTACATCTTCTGCTTTTGTTCAGCAAAGGGCTAAAATTCTCCCTGCGGCTTTTGAATCGCTGTTTCATCATTTTACTGACCGTATTTGCGAACAGAAAACATATAACGGCTATCGACTTTTCGCTGTCGATGGTTCCGACTTGCAAATCGCCGCTAATCCTCAAGATGCCGACTCTTTCTATCCGGGAGCGAACGGGCAGAAATCTTATAATTTGCTGCATATAAACGCTATGTACGATTTGCTCCAGCATATCTATGTTGATGCAATCATCCAGAAAAGCCGAAAGACCGACGAATCCGCTGCTTTAACTTCCATGGTGGATCGTTCTGAGGCAAAAAACGTCCTGCTGCTGGCTGACAGGGGCTATGAAGCCTACAACAACCTCGCGCATATTCAAGAAAAGGGCTGGTCGTTTCTGATTCGTATCAAAGATGGCAGTGCTGGTATTGCTTCCGGCTTGAACCTGCCTCGTTCCAATACGTTTGATATTCCCTTTCACCTGAAACTTACCAATAAACAGACAAACGAAGTGAAATGCTTGCTTTTAGACAAAAATCACTACAAGCGCATCCCCTCTAAGTGCCGCTTTGATTATCTCCCGGCTAAGTCCAGAAAGGCTGACCCCACGCAATTCTTCGATCTGCATTTCCGCATTGTGCGGTTCCCCATCTCCGAAACAGCCTGCGAAACCATTATTACAAATCTTGATAACGATGCGTTTCCTATTCAGGAAATTAAGCACTTGTACGCGATACGCTGGGGTATTGAAACTTCCTTTCGTGAACTGAAATATTCCGTGACTTTATTGCATCTTCATTCAAAAAAGGTGGACTTCATTTACCAAGAAGTTTTGCAAAACTCATCATGTACAACTTCTGCCAAATGATTACACAATCCGTAGTCATTCGGCAAGGGAAAAAGAAACACGCTTACAAAGTTTCTTTTTCTGATGCAGTACATGTTTGTCTGCGTTTCTTCCGAGGCAAAATCAGTCCACCCGATGTTGAAGCCTTACTTATGAGGTACATCTCACCTATTCGCCCCGGCAGAATGTTTTCTCGTAAGTTTTCCCCGAAATCTTCGGTCAGCTTCGCTTATAGAGCATCATAATTTCTTGCATTTGCATAGTCCTTTTTTCGCGGATTTCTTTTTCCGCTTTCTTTCCTTTACTCTCTTTTCATTAAAATCAGCACACAGAGTCTTTTTTACTGATTCTGTGTGCTGACTTTCACTGTTCACTTTTAACTAAATGACATTGAGGGTGGCCCACTGTCACCTTTATTGGCGAATGTGTACCTGAACGAATTTGACTGGGAATACGAAGGGCGCGGCGTGCCGGTGATTCGGTATGCGGACGACATCGTATTACTGTGCAAAAGTCAGAGAGCGGCGGAAAGGCTGCTGGAAAGCAGCATCCGCTATCTGGAAGGGAAGCTGAAACTGAGGGTGAACCGGGACAAAAGCCATATCGCCAGGGTGAATGCGACGAAGAACTTCAAGTTTCTGGGCTTCGCATACGGCAAAGGAAAGGATGGACTGTTCATTCGTGCCCATCCCAAAGCCCTGCTGAAAGCGAAGAACAGGCTGCGCGCAATCACGAAGCGAAACCGCGGAGTCAACGTCCGAAAGGTCATGCAGGAAATAAAGGTCTACATGACAGGATGGCTGAACTACTACGGGATAGCGTCCCTAAAGACGAAAATGCGGGAATGGGACGAATGGCTGCGGCACCGAATCCGTGCATACATCTGGAAGCAATGGAAGAAACCGAAGACCAAACGCAAGAACCTCATGAAGCTCGGTGTGCCGGAATACTACGCACATATGGCCGCCAACAGCCACAGAGGCTATTGGTTTACGGCGAACACGGGAGCCGTGACAAGAGGCATAACAAACGAAAGACTCACACGCGCGGGATTCTTTGAACTCTCCCCGGCGTATGAGTCGATTCAGTCTGCTTGTATTGGACGCGCCGTGTACCGAACGGTACGCACGGTGCGGTGAGAGGACGGGGGGAAATCACCCCCTCCTACTCGATTACCGCTTTAGCAGCCAATTCCACTGCGCGATAGGCGGATTGAAAACAAACAGAGTCTTGTGTAAGTTCCTGATGGTCTTCCTGCTGTCATTCTCCCACAGCTCTCCATGGTGAACTGACTTTTTTGGTTATGAAATTACGACTATTATATTATCGCAACCATTTTCATTTCATGATTAGCGATATAAATATGCCATGAACAAACGAAAAAATCAATTCACGACGAAAAAATGATGCGAACGCACATGCCTGAAATGGTCGATAAATAGCCAAAATGATTGACAAAAGGTGTGGAACCTGATATAGTGCAGATAACGAGGTGAACGAACCTCAAAAGGAGGATGTTACCATGAAGAAAGTCATCAGTCTGCTGCTGACGGCAATGCTGCTGCTGTCGATGCTGCCCGCCACGATGGCGGAGGGCGTGGAGTACATTCCCGCGCCTTACGCGCTTGACGCGGAGAGGGCGGGACCGAAGGCGTATGTCGAGCCTGTGTTCTATGCCAACGGCGAGGGTGAACCGACCATCGGCGTCACCTATGTCGGCGTAATCAAGGCGGACGGAAAGTACTTCAAGGACTCGAACAACAACCACGAGCTGGATCCCTTTGAGGACTGGCGTCTGGATCCCGAAACCCGCGCAGCCGATCTGGTTGCCAAGATGAGCGTAGAGCAGAAGATTGGTCTGTCGCTGGCGCAGATGGTTCTGATGCCCGGCGCGACCACCTACGAAGCGGCGCTGGATGCAGACGGAAACGTGGACTTCAGCAAGCTGATGGTTGTCAGCGAAAAGGTGTTTGACGTTGCGATGGACGATCCGACGCGTGTCAACAACTCAACGGCGGAAATCATCGCCTTCAACAATCGCATGGGCGTTGTCCGCGTGATGTCGGACGTGGGCGCGGGCGTGCTGTACAACAACGCCACGAATCTGACGACCGAATACGCCGCTGCGGCGACGGGCGAGCCCTGCATTCCGTTCACCCTCATTTCCAATCCCCAGAAGTTCCCCGGCGAACCCGGCACCATGGGTCTGGCGGCGGCGGTGATGGGCGACGTTGCCAACGGCGGCGACTACAGCCTGATTGAACGCTTCGCGGATCTGGATCGCCAGATTTGGGACGCGAAGGGGCTGGATCGTATGTATGGCCGTCAGATCGACCTGATTACCGACCCGCGCTGGGGACGCAACGTGACAACGTTCACCGAGGATCCCGCGGTGATGGCGAACATCACGACCGCGCTGGTCAAAGGCTATCAGGGCGGCACCGACGGCTTGCAGCCGAACGGCGTTGGCCTGATCGTCAAGCACTTCCCCGGCGACAGCGCTTCCTATAACGGCTTCAAGTCGCACTACAAGACGGGTCAGTGGCGCATGTACCGCACGGAAAACGCCATGGAAAAGTACTTCCTGCCCGGCTTCCAGGCGGCGGTTGACTGCAAGACGGCGGGTATCATGTCCTGCTACAGCCGTCCCATGCCCATCAATGCCAACCAGACCTACCGCGGCGTGGACATCAATTCGGATTCTGTCGCGACCTCCTATAATGCGACCCTCCTGCAAACCCTGCTGCGCGATACGATGGGCTTTGAGGGCTTCGTCAACACGGACAGCAACATCCTGTTCGATATTCCGTGGGGTGTGGAAGAGCTGACGCCCCTTGAGCGTATCGCTCTGATGTATAACGCTGGTTCCGACATCATCGGCGACTGGTGGGGCAAGCCGATTGATTATTCTCTGGCGCTTGAGGCGTACAGCAAGGGCATGATTCAGGAAGAAGCCCTGACCCGTGCAACGACCAAGAACGTGGTGTCTTTGCTGGAATCCGACCGCTTTGAGAATCCCTATAAGGATTTGCAGACTAGTCTGGCTGCCGAAGCGGCTTATGCGCCCAAGGTGGAAACGCTGGCGCTCGAAATGTCCACGAAGTCGCTGGTTCTGCTGAAGAACCACAATAACGTTCTGCCGCTGAAGGAAACCGGCAAGAAGGTTTTCGTCGCTTCCTTTACCCGCAGCGGCGAGGACGACAACAAGCTGGCGAACTGGAACAGAACCCTCACGGAAGCCGGCTATGTGATCGTTGAGAAGGCGGGCGAGGCGGATATCGTTCTGCTGGACGTGAAGCCGGACTTCCCCGCGAATAATGGCTGCATGAACACCCTTGACCTTGTTGAGGATCTTGAGGTTGCGGAGTATGACACCAAGACCGGCATGAAGACGGGCGGTATGACGGATCTGACCACCCTGATGGACGTGAAGAAGATTAAGAAATACGCCAAGGCAGTTCATGCAAACGGCGGCGTCGTCATCTGCTCCCTGACCCTCAGCGCACCGTGGATTCTGACCAAGCTGGAACCCTACTGCGACGCGATTCTTGTGAACTTTGCCTCCGTGACCGAGCTGGCGGGGCTGAGCGAGTTTGTGACCATCACGGATCTGCAGCTTCAGGTGCTTTCCGGCGCTATCATGCCGACCGGTAAGCTGCCCGTGACGCTGCCCTCCTGCACTGCGGTTCTCGAGGTCACGGATACCGAGATCGACGGCGTGGTGTATGAGCTGTGCGCTTCTCCCAACGACGTGCCCGGCTATGACAAGGATCAGTACATTGCGCCCGAAGTGCTGGCGCAGTCGCCTTCCGGCAGCTATGCGTATCAGGATGAGGACGGCAATACCTACAAGGTATGGTTCGGTCTGACCTACTGACGCGATTCCCAAATTCCCAAAAGCAATCTGCCTGCGCGTTCTTATCGCGAACTTGTATGATATGCTATTTCGCAGGCAAATGCTGACGAAGGGGGCAATCTTCCCTCGCGGACTCCTTTTCCTCGGTCGCTGCTGATGCGCGACTTGGGCAGCGACCCGTTCTGCGCGCCGCCCCCTCCGAATTCATCGGAGGGGGCGGCGTTTTGAGTGCGCCCGGCGACGCACGTTTCTAAAGGGTGAAAGACCCGAATCCGCCCGGTAGCGGGAAGGAGAAAGCCGAAGGCAAGGGTGTCCGTCGTGAGGCGGAATCTGAAGGAAGCCGCAGGCAAAGTTCTGAGCCGACGAACAGAAATCGCATACAAGGCGGGGCAGAGCGGACGAGACTGCAACACAAGTCAAAGTCCCATACTACCCGGACTCTGCCACGTAAATGCGGCGGCTACATGGAATGAAGGCTATTGTACCTTATGCGGGGAGATCTGTGGGGAACGCATCGCAAGATGTAACCCATGCTGCAAGGCATGGCTGAATCCACAGAAGTCAGTCTGGACCATAGTACCAGAGAAGTCAGTGAAAGTCGACAGAGGGAAGGGTCTGGCGGTTGCTGGTAATACAGCATGCCAGGAATCGGGCGTGTTGAAAGCAGTTGCTCGAAAGAGGATATCTGCCAGAGGATAGGTGAGTGACCGAAGGTATGGCAGAATCGCGGAGCGTCCTGATATCCAACTAAACGTGCTGCTAAGTACCAACAACTGAACCGCCGCTTGCGGAACCGCATGAGCGGTGGTGTGGGAGGACGGGGGGTAGTCACCCCCTCCTACCCGATTGCCGATTATTCCACAATGGTAATGGTCTTCGTCAGTGTGCCAACCGTCAGGGTGTGTTCGCCGGGCTGGTCGATGGTCAGTTCCATTTCAACCACGCGCCAGTCTCCGCCGTTGACTGCCATGATCTTTTCCGCGATGACTTCGCCGTCGCAGATTGCCTGCACGGTCGTAATGCCGTCGTCGCCGTTGTTCCACAGCAGGACATACGCCGTGAACGGCACGCCAGCCTTGGTTTCCACAATGGATTCATTCGCGGTCATTGGAAATGACAACCGGGATGCCCAGACGGCTGTCCTCCGCCAGCGCCTGCATTGCATTGTGGTACACAATCTGCTGTGCGGGCGTGTCGTTGGTGTTGCCCAGATGGCTGGTGATGTTCAGCACGTTGATGTAGTACCACATCAAGCGCAACGTGAACGACGAGCTTTCATCCGGCACGACGCTTTCCGTCCCGAACATGTAGCGCGAATCCGCAAAGTCAACGCCCATCGGGTTGCCGCAGGTGTTCACATGGTAGAAAAGCCCCGGTCTCTCTTCCAGCGTCATCTGCTCATAGAGGTCTTTCACGCGCGCATCTACATCCTGTCGCCAGTCCTCGTAGACATCCAGCTGACCATTGCCGTTCAAGTCCTTGAACTTGAGTCCATCCACCTCCAGAATGGTGGTGACGCCATCGAGATACCCCAATTCCTTCTGGGTATCCGTCCCGGCATGACCGTGATGGTTTGATTCACCTGATCGTAATCCGTGAACCGTGCCTGTACGGATTCTTCCGCCATCGCACTCATGCCGAAGCTGCTGCCAAAATCGCGGACAGTTTTCTTTTCATTGAAAACAGTCTCCTTTCTTTTGCGAGTTCTGCTCGCTTTTGCCTCTATCATAGCGGATTTTTCCTTTTTTCGAGCAGTTCTTTTCAGCACGGATATGCGGAAAAAACGGTACTGGGAAGCGGTGTGGGGGAAAATGAAGGAGAGGGCAAAAGCTGTAGATGATTACGCAACAACTTTTTTTGCAAACAATCTGTGTAAACAGCTGATGTATCCCCAAAAGAAGACACGACGGTGCATTAATTGTCGGAATGCAAAGCAAAGCCCCCTCCAACGCATCTCCTCGCAACCGCAGGGAGATACGCTGAAGGGGGTACTTTCAATGATCTTCATCCGGCACTACCGCCAGCGCCGTCAGCACAAACACCTCCGGTGCGCCAGCTGCTCGAAGCGCGCCCGCACATGTTTCGGTCGTCGAACCGGTAGTATACACGTCGTCAATCAGCAGAACTGGGGTCGAAATGCGCGCGGCGGCGGCAAACGCGCCGTGCAGGTTCTTCCGGCGCTGGGCGGCGTTCAGCCCCTGCTGGGTTGCGGTTTCGCGCGTGCGGATCAGCAGAGGCTGGCAGGGTAAATTGCGCCGCTGCGCAAAGGCCTCTGCCAGCAGTCGACCGTGGTCAATGCCGCGCGCGTCAAGGTGCTTCTTCGTCATCGGGACGGAGGTGACAACCGTGTCCGGTGGCAGGGCAAAGGGACACGCGGATGCCATGCCGTCCGCCAGTACCTGCGCGCATTCGGCGATGCCGCTGTATTTGAGCATCAGCACCAGCTGCCGCGCAATGCCGTGGTAGCCCCACACAGCGGCGGCGTTCGGCGCAAGCGCATCACTCGGCAGGCGCAAATCATCCAAAACAGCGAGGCAGACCGGACAAATCGCGTTCGGCAGGGACAGCGCGCCGCAAGTCAGGCAGAAAACGTGCTGCGGGAACAGCGCATCATCCGCATCAGTCAAAAAGCGGGTGAAAAACGCGCGAAGAGCGGGCAAAAGCGGCATGAAAGCATCTCACTCCTTCCCCAATTCCTCCTGATGCAAATCAATGGTGACGCTCGTGCCCTCCCCAATGCGAGAGGACAGCGACACACGGCAATGGAGCATTTCGGCGGTCTGATGGACGAGGTACAGCCCCAATCCGGTGGATTTCTGCCCGCCGCGCCCGTTGTAGCCGGTATATCCCTTCTCGAACACGCGCGGCACATCCTCCGGTGCAATGCCGATGCCCGTGTCCGCCACGATAATCGCCGGGGCGCTGGTCACGCGGATGCTGACGCGGCCGCGGTCGGTGTACTTGACAGCGTTGGACAGCAGCTGGTGGAGAATGAACAGCAGCCATTTGCTGTCCGTCAAGGCGCTTTCGGCGGTCGGCTCGTACTGCAGGCGCAGCTTCTTGCGGATGAGCAGGGGCGCAAAGTCGCGAATCGCCTGCCGAATGACCGGGTCAAGCGGCACACGCGTCAGCACAAGGTCTTTCGTCGGATTGCCCAACCGCGCGTAGCTTAACGCCATCGTGACGTACTGCTCCATTTGGAACAGTTCGGCCAGCATGGCGCGGTTCTCCGGCGTGTCCTCGCTCTGCAATTGCAGGCGCATCACCGACAGCGGCGTTTTGATTTGGTGTACCCACGCGGTGAAGTAGTCTGTACTGTCCTGCCGATAGGCTGCCAAGTCCGACTGCGCGGCGCGGATGTCGTGCAGCAGCCGCTGCATAATCGCCTGATCATCCGCTTCAGACAGTGTGCGCGGCGATGGCAGTTCATCCAGCAGAAGATGCGGCGCATTCAGCACATGCGCACGCGCCTGATGCGCCCGGCGATAACGCACAAAGCCCCAAATCAGCGCAATCAGCCCCATCACTGCGCACAGCGCCGATGCGTACGCGACCGGTTCGGTCGGCAGATGATACAGTGAGAGCACCAGCGCAAATGTGCCTGCGAACAGCGCCAGCAGCCCCGCCAGCGGCAAATGCTCCCGCAGATAGCGCCGAATCATACGCTGCCCTCCTGATTCACGGCATACCCGCTGCCTACCTTCGTGACGATGAAGCCCGGCAGTCCCGCCGCGCTAAGTTTCTTCCGCAGGCGGTTGACATTGACGGTCAGTGTGTTTTCCTCAACGTACTCGTCCATCTGCCACAGACGGGTCATCAGTGTTTCGCGGCTGACGATGCGCCCGCGCTGCTCCATGAGTGTGCGGAGGATAATCAGTTCATTGCGTGTCAAGGGGATGCTCTGCCCATGGATGGAGAGAGCGGCACTGTCCAAATCCAGCACGGCCTCCCCGCAGGCGAGGATATTGCCCGTAGCCGGCATGTCATACGCGCGGCGCAGGACGGCATTCACCTTTGCTGCCAGCACAGCTGGGTCAACGGGTTTGGCAATGAAGTCGTCGCCGCCCATGTTCATCGCCATGACGATGTTGAGGTTATCCGACGCGCTGGAAAGGTAGACAATTGGCACGCTGGTGATGCGGCGCAGCTCCTGCGTCCAGTGATGACCGTTGAAGAAGGGGAGCATCAGATCCATCAGTACGATTTGCGGCTTCCACTCGGCGAACTCCTCCGTCACATGGCGGAAATCGCGGACTTTCTGCACCTCGTGTCCCCACGCGGTCAGCACTTTCGTGATGGCATCAGCCAAAGCAGCGTCGTCTTCGACTAATAGGATGCGGTACATGCGTGTCATCTCCCTGATGATGTAGTTTGGTGTTTGTGTGGACTGTTCCCATACCCGTCAGTTGCTTTCCTCTGCACTTTCGCCCGCCAGCGCATCGAGAATTGCTTGCAGCCGCTTCTCCCCGATGCCCTGGACGTTCCGCAAGTCCTCCGGATACACGAACGCGCCGTGTTCCTCCCGGTATGCCACAATCCGCTCCGACAGCACAGTACCGATACCCGGCAGGGCGTCCAATGCGGCAGCGTCGCCGGTGTTCAGAATGGAATCCGGCGGAAGCGTCGCTCTCGGTACGGTGGCTGTTTCTGCTGCTGGCGCTATCGGCGGATTCGTCAATTCGTCATCCAGCGAGTCAATGATTTTCGTTTGCAGCGCTGCTCCGATGCCATCGATGTTCCGCAAATCTTCCGGGTACACGAACGTGCCGCATTCCTCCCGGTATGTGATAATCCGCTCCGACAGCACGGGGCCGATACCCGGCAGGGCGTCCAATGCGGCAGCGTCGCCGGTGTTCAGAATAGAATCTGCCGGAAGTGTCGGCACAGGGGCAAGCGAGAATTCGTCGCCTTTTGACGGATAGCACTTCGGAGCGGAATGGACACGGACAGGGGCGGATGCGTTCCATAAGAAGCAGCCGAGGCTTATGAGAAGGGCTGCCGTATACAGCAGCAGAAGCAGCTTTCGCACGCCCTGCCGCCATTCGCGCACAGCATCCCCCTCCGTCCAGCTTGTCGTCAGGAGCATTGTACCATACTTGGAACGGATGGACAAGGGTGCGCGGCAGAAAAAATAGGCGCAGCATGGGAAGGAAGATTCCATGCTGCGCTGAGGTGGCTGCTGCTTTCAAATGCAGTTTTCTTATTTCGCCTGCGGGTGTGCCCTGCGGTTATATCCCCAGCGAAAATCCGCCTTGTATGAGGTAGAACAGCGCCACGCCGTCTATTGCGACGGCATCGTGCATTGCGTCGTAGCGGGTCAGCGCGACGGTGTGCACTGTGCCGTCAACATCTGTGAATGTCCACACGGTGTGGGGGGCATCGGCAGCAGTCCAGCCGTCGGGGAGGCGGCCGGACATTGTGACCATCATCAGCTGATTGTAGGCAGCGGAAAAGGCAGTGTAATCCGCGGATTCGCCGTTTTTCGTCAGCGTAATATCGTAGACCTGATTCCCCTCGTCGTCCGTGACAAGCTCGTTGTTCTCGGCAACCTGCTCGGTGCGTGTGATGACCCATGTGTCCACGCCGTCCGCCGTTTCACGCGAAAGGGACGCAAGATTCCCAAGTGCCGTCAGCACCGGATAGCGCGTAATGGTCTCCTGCCAGTCTGCGTTCATGACGCCGCGCAGCAGCAGTGTGCTGCAGCGGTAAATGCCGCCATCGTACAGCACATAATCCACCAAATCGCTTTCCTGCTCGCCGATGACGAGGGTGATCGTGGCTTCCGGGTAATCGGTCGCAGCGTATGAGCCGGTCGTGCCGACTGTGCCGATTGTGCCGGCGGCTTGGTGCAGGCGGATGACGAGGCGGGGCGTGTCCAGCCCGTAGCGTGCGATGCTCTCCGCCGTCGCGTCGGCAATGTACTCGCCCAGGCGGATGTTTGCTGCCGATTTGCGAAGGGTGTTCATGGCAGTGCCGTCCGCCGGGTAGGACACCGGGGTGGTCAGCATCCAGCGGTCTTGCGCGTCCGCGTTCGTGATAGCGCCGTTCAAGCGCCATTGCTGGGTGATTTCGCCCTCCGCGTTCAGCAGCGTGATTTCATCCAGGCGGTCGGCGTGAATCGTCAGCGGCTCGATGCTGTGGAGCGAACCGCGCGTGACGTAGCATTCCTCCGCCAGACCGCGGCTGACGGACAGCAGGCGGGTATCGCCGTCCAGCTGCGCGTACTGCCAGCTGTTTTCGTACTGCGGGGCGCTGCCGATGCGCAGGGTGTGGCTGCTGCCGTCCGCAAAATCCACGGTGACAACGCTCTCTGGGTCATCCAGCCCGAAGGCTGCCCACTCCTCGTCCGTGCCGTTCCAATCGTCGCTGAGTACCTCTGCGGTCACGCTCTTAAGCCCGGACAGGAGCGTGGCGGCAATGTCCGCATCCACCGTGAAGGAATTTTCGCCCTCCAGCACCAGCACGCCAGATTCCGTCTGCACTGCCGACCACGCGTCCTGATTGCGCACGGCAATGCGGATGCGGGTGATATCCGCCGATTCCACCGCCCAGAGGGTGATTTCCTCATCCTCATGCGCGGATGCTTCTGGCGCGGGGGCGGGCGTGCGGGCGAAAATCAGCAGACACGCCGCCGCCGCGACCAGCACCACGGCGAAAATCAGCAGGAGGATGCGGCTGTGCCTGCGCGCGGCATGTTTCTTTTTCGGGACATTTTGCATGGCTTACAGATTCCTCCGTGGAAGCAGGATGATGACCGCCGCCAGCAGCACCAGAATCGGCAGCCCGACCAGTACGACGCTGCCCAATGACAGCGCATTGACGGACAGCCCCGGACGCAGCGCCGTTTTGACCATGATGCTGGTGTCAATGCTGTCATCCCCGGTCAGGAAGGACACGGCGCGCACCAGAAATTCCTCGCCGTCGGTCATGGTGAAGAGCTGTTCCTCGGTCAGCAGGGCGGAACTGCCGATGATGAACGCGCGGCTGACGTCGCCCGTGTCGGTGAAACGCTTGGCTTGCAGCGCGAGCGCGAATGGTCCGGTCTTGTCGCTGTCGGACTGGGTGATGCTCAGGCGCGACGCGGTTGTATCAACCAGATAACTCTTGGCGGATGTTGTCAGCACCGCGTCCACCAGCAGGGAATTGTCCGATTCCGGCGAAGGGTCGAAGCCGCGGCTGGCAACCATGAGCATCGCCGTCCGCCCGTTCAGCATCATGTCCAGTGTCACATCCGTCGCCTGCATTTCTGGCAGCAGCGCCAGACGGTTGTTGTTGTAGAACGTGTCGGTTTCATCCGGCGACGCCATCACCAGCCCGCTTTCCGGCAGGAAGCCGTAGGAGCGCAGCAGGGACAGGACGTTCGGCATATTCTCAATCGGGTCGGTATAATCGCAGCTGAACAGCACTGCGCCGCCGCCCTGCACATACGCGCGGATGATGTCCATTTCCGCGTCGGTGTAGTCCTTGACGGGCGAAAGGATGCACAGCACGTCGCCGGATGCGAATGTCATGTCGCTGAGCTTCTCGAACGCGACGTCGTAGTGGTTGTTCGTCAGCAGGGTGGTAAAGGCGGACATGGAGTCCTCGCCCAGTTCGCCGTGACCCGTCGCAATGTGCAGCGTAGGCACGGTGTCGCGCGTGACGTAGGCGATGGCGGAGGTAATCTGCTGCTCATACGCCAAGCCGGAGACGTTGTAGCTGCCCGAATCGGTATCGACAGAGAGCGTTACAAAATCCGTTGCGGTCAGCACACGGTAGCGGTCGGTTTCCTCGCAGTAGACGATGAGGTTCTGCGCGGAGACGTTGGTGGTGCTGCTGGAAAAGCGGGTCAGCAGCAGGGGATTCAGGCTCGGCGGGGTTTGCTCCCACGTCACCATATCCGACGCGGCGCTGTAACGGTTGAGCAGCTCCAGCAGGGGCTGATCCTCCTCGCCGCGCTCGAACAGGGCGTAGATTTTCACCGGGCGCTTCAAGTCGTGCAGAATCTGCTTCGTCGTTTCGCTCTGCGTTGTGACGGCGTTGAAGGAGAAGTCGCCGCGCCAGCCGTAGCGCGTTTCGAGGTTCGTCGCTGCGAGATTGATGAGAATCAGCGCGGTAATGACCAGCGCGACAATGGCGGTAGACATGGCACCGTAGCGCAGGCGCGGGCTGATGGTGAACTTCCTGTGCGCGGATTGTTTTTTGTTTCGCATTCTTCGTCACTCTCCCCGATAGCGCCGGGCATCCAGCGTATGAATCGTCAGCAGGAGGAACGCCGCGGCGAAGGTGACATCGTAGACGACGCTTGCCGCGCTGAGCTGCCCCATCAGGAATGGTTCAGCCCGCTGATAAAGGCTGAAGAAGGACAGCACGCTGGAGAAGAAGCTGCTGTTGACGGCGTTTTCCAGCAAGTCCAGCATCCAGAGGACGAAGTTCGCGCCGAACGCAAAAACCGCCGCCGTCACCTGATTTTTTGCGCAGCCGGAGATGAACAAGTCCAGCGCGAGGAATGCGCCGCCCTGCAAGATGAAGCCGAGGTACGCCACCGCCATTTCCGCCGGGTACACACGCCCATAGACCGCCACGACCACAACGAAGCCGAGCGTCAGCACGACGGTTGCCGCCATGACGGTATACGCCGCGGCATACTTGCCCAGCACCATGCCGGACAGGGAAACCGGGCTGGTGAGCAGCAGCTGATCCGTGCGGCGCTGACGCTCTTCCGCCAGCAGCCGCATCGTCAGCACCGGCGAAAGCAGCATCCACAGGTAACTCATCTGCCCCACGAACGTCGGCAAGTCCGACGACCGCGCCTGCATAATCTGCAAATAAAACATCACCGAGGACAGAAGCAGGAACACGCCCATGAACACATAGCCCGTCGGCGTGAGGAAATACGCCTGCAATTCTCGTTTCCAGATGGCACGCATAGTAACAAACAACCTTTCCGGGGGACAAGGGGCGTTGCCCCTTTGAACCCCAGCAGGGACGCTGTCCATGCACCCTGCAAGGGAGTTCCTCCCTTGACCCTTTCACGCGATTCAATTGGTGACATATCCATACTTCTTCCGCGTGTTACTCCAAGAAAAAACAACTTCCGATAAAATTCAAGTAACATGGGAGAGAACGCGCCGAAGGTTTCCAAAGAGCGATCGCAGACTTCGTCTGTTTTCATTGCCCTTTGGTCGCCTCCGCAGAGGCGAAATCCCTGCGCATCGGGAAAAACTTCTGTGATAGAAGCACCCTTCTGCGATAAGAACAAAGAAGATTACGAAGGAACTTTCGTGCCTTCATCCGTCGCGCGGAGGAACACCGTTTCCAGCGAATCGTGTTCCTCCACCAGCATCCGAATCGGAGCGTCCAGCCCGCAGAGCAGACGGAATAGCTGCGTCTGCGCATCCGGCACGGCGGAGGCGTCGCATTCCAGCAATACCTCGCTGACCTCAATCGTCCGTGTCGGCAGCGCCTTCACCCGCCGCACGCACGGCAGTGACCGCAAAGCCGGAATCAGCTGCTTCTCCCGCATGGCGATGCTTGCCCGAAGCCGCAGCGTTTCGCCCGTTTCGGCTAATTCCTGCATGTCTGCTTCGTATTCCAAATGCCCGCGGTTTAGGATGAGTACCCGCTGGCAGAGCTGTTGAATCTCCGACAGGAGGTGCGAGGAAAAGATGACCGTGTGCGTTTTGCCGAGGTCAGCAATCAGCGCGCGAATCTCCACCACCTGACGCGGGTCAAGCCCGACGGTCGGTTCATCCAGCACCAGCACCTTCGGATTGCCGCACAGCGACTGCGCTACGCCGACACGCTGTCGGTAGCCCTTCGACAAATGCCCAATCAAGCGATGCGCCACTTCGGACAGCCCGCAGGTGCGGATAATGTCCTCCACATGCGCCGCGATCGCCGATTTCTGTACTTCCTTGAGTTCGCACACGAAGCGCAGATACGACCGGACGGTCATTTCGTCATACAGCGGCGGTTTTTCCGGCAGATAGCCAATCAGCCGCTTGCACTCGCGCGCGTTTTGGAGGAGATCCATGCCGTCCACCAGCACCTGCCCCGACGTCGGCGGCAGATAGCCCGTGAGGATATTGAGCGTGGTGCTCTTGCCCGCGCCGTTTTGACCGAGAAGACCGACAATCTGCCCTTCCGGGGCGCGGAAAGAAACATCGTGCAGGGCTTCAACCGCACCGTAGCGCTTCGTGACATGCCTGAGTTCAATCATGGCGCATACCTCCCTTGGAATAGCATAAGTATTATAGCAGAATCCACATGAAAAAGCATGAACGAACTGTAAAGGATAAAAGAACGAGTAGACAAAAAGCCCCGCCTGCATGGAATTTCTCCCATGCAGACGGGGAAAAACGGACTATACACTTATGGAATCACCCAAAAGTGGCGGTGCCGAAGGTTTCCGAAGGGCAATCGCAGACTTCGTCTGTTTCCATTGCCCTTTGGTCGCGCCCGCAGGCGCGAAATCCTGTTACACCCGGTCGGCGATTTCCTTAGAAATCTTTGCGATGAATTCATCCAGCGTGCAAGTAACCGTCTGGTCGGTCGCACGGTCGCGGACGGAGACGGTGTTGTTCTCCACTTCCTGACCGCCGAGAATCAGCATGTACGGCACGCGGTCTACCTGACGCGCTTCGCGAATCTTGTAGCCAATCTTCTCGTTGCGGTCGTCCAGCTCGCAGCGAATCTTCTTCGCACGCAGGGCGGCGTACACCGTCTTGGCGTAGTCCATCGACTTGTCGGACACAGGCAGCACCTTCACCTGAACCGGCGCCATCCACGTCGGGAACTTGCCCGCGAAATGCTCGGTCAGGATGCCGATGAAGCGCTCGATGGAGCCATAGCAGACGCGGTGAATCATAATCGGGCGCTTGCGGCTGCCGTCCACATCCACATACTCCAGATTGAAGTTCAGCGGCATCTGGAAGTCCAGCTGAATCGTGCCGCACTGCCAGGTACGGCCGAGGCAGTCGCGCAGGTGGAAGTCAATCTTCGGGCCGTAGAACGCACCGTCGCCCTCGTTGACGATGTAGGGCATACCGAGCTTTTCCAGCGCGGTTTTGAGGCCGTTGGTCGCATCCTCCCAGTCCTCGTCCGAACCCATCGAATCCGCCGGACGGGTGGACAGTTCGACGAAATAATCGAAGCCGAACTTGGAGTACACCTGATTGATGAGGTGCACGACGCCGGCGATTTCGTCCGGAATCTGCTCGCGGGTCATGAAGATATGGGCATCGTCCTGCGTGAAGCAGCGGACGCGGAACAGACCGTGCAGCGCACCCTTCAGCTCGTGGCGGTGCACCAGACCGAGCTCACCCACGCGCAGGGGCAAATCGCGGTAGGAATGGGGCTGGCTGCGGTAGACCATCACGCCGCCGGGGCAGTTCATGGGCTTGATGCAGTAGTCTTCGTCGTCAATCTTGGTGGAGTACATGTTGTCCTTGTAGTGATCCCAGTGACCGGACGTCTCCCACAGGTGACGGCTCATAATCATGGGCGTGGACACTTCCACATAATCCGCCGCGTAGTGAATATCGCGCCAGTAGTCAATCAGCGCGTTCTTCAGCTGCATTCCCTTGGGCAGGAAGAACGGGAAGCCGGGACCTTCATCGCAGAGCATGAACAGACCCATTTCCTTGCCGATTTTGCGGTGGTCGCGCTTTTCGGCTTCTTCCATCATCTTCAGGTACTCATTGAGTTCCTCCTGATTGCGGAAGGCGATGCCGCCGATGCGGGTGAGCATCTTGTTGTTCTTGTCGTTCTTCCAGTACGCGCCGGACAGGGCGGTCAGCTTGAATGCCTTGAGCGCCTTGGTGTAGCACAGGTGCGGGCCGACGCACATGTCGATGTAGTCGCCCTGCTGGTAGAAGGTCAGCGTCGCGTCTTCGGGCAGGTCGCCGATGTGTTCGACCTTGTAGATTTCACCGCGCTCCTGCATGAGCTTGATGGCTTCCTCACGGCCAAGCGCGAAGGGCTTAATCGGCAGGTTCTGCTTGACGATGGCCTGCATTTCCTTCTCGATGGTCTTGAGGTCTTCGTCGGAGAGCTTCACGTCGCCCAGATCGACGTCGTAGTGGAAGCCCTTTTCAGTTGCCGGGCCATAGGCGAAATGCGCCTGCGGATACAGGTGCTTGACTGCCTGCGCAAGGATGTGCGCCGCCGTGTGGCGGATGACATGCAGCTCGTCGTCAGCGGGGCATTCGTCCACATGACCGTCATTGTAGATGATTTTCATGCTTTTTCCCTCCATGTTGAATGATTGGGACGAAAAAACGCCCGTCCCTCGCGTTGTTTCGAGGGACGAGCGGAAAAATCTGCCCGTGGTTCCACCCTGATTGGTTCTCTTTGCCGCGCTATCGTGCAGCACACGGTACGATCAGGAGGTGGTCTTCCCCTGCCGCCGAATCAGCGCTTTTCACCAAACCGCGCCTCTCTGGACATCCTTCGGCAGGATACTCTTCTCCGTCATCTCGGACGAGTTCAGTATAGCCCAATTTATTGTCTTTGTCAAGGTGGAGAAAAAGACTTTTTCACTTGCAAAGCGCAGAGGCGAAATCCCCTGCATCAGCACGCGGGCATAGCATGAAAATGCGCTCAATTCAATCGCGCGGAAGGGTCAAGGGAGGAACTCCCTTGCGGAGTCCAGAGGCAGAGCCTCTGGTGGGGTCAAGGGGCAAAGCACCTTGGGTCATTCTTTCGCCCGCGGCTGGAAAATCAGCGCCATCAGCACCCCGAAGAACACCGCGGCGCTGATGCCCGCAGCCGTGTTCGTCAGACCGCCTGTGAATGCTCCCAAGAAGCCGATTTCCTGGACTGCGCGCTTCACCCCTGTCACCAGCGCGTGACCGAAGCCCGTCAGGGGAACGCTCGCGCCCGCCCCGGCGAACTGCGCAAGGGGCGCGTATACCCCGATGGCGCTTAAAATCACCCCCGCGACAATGTAGCCCACCAGAATCCGCGCTGGGGTCAGCTTTGTTTTCAGCAGCAGAATTTCGCCAATCATGCACAGCGCGCCGCCCACCAGAAACGCCTTGATGAGATTCCACACAATCGTCACGCCTCGTCCGCCTCCAGTACAATCAGATGGGCAATGCCCGGAATCGCGCCACCTTGCTGGCTGAATGTCGGGGATAACAGTGCCCCGGTTGCCATGAACGCCACGCGGTGAATCGCCTTCTCACGGAAGAGACGCATGATGTACCCGCACAGCACGCTCGCGGAACATCCGCAGCCCGAACCGCCCGCGTGGACATCCTGCTCAGGCGAAAAAATCAGCATTCCGCAGTCCACATAGCGCGCCGCGTCCAGGGGAACGCCCGCATCCATCATCAGCGTCAGCAGCAGGTCATGCCCGATTTTCCCCAAGTCGCCGGAGATGATGAGGTCGTAGTCCGCCACCGTTCGCCCGGTGTCCATGAGGTGCCGCCGGAGCGTGTCTGCCGCGGCGGGCGCCATGGCAGCACCCATGTTGTTCATGTCCTTAATCGCCAAATCGACAATGCGCCCCAAGGTGACGTGTGTCGCGCGGCAAATCGGGCGGCGCGCCGATGTGTCCAGCAGCGCAGCGCCCGCGCCCGTGACCGTCCACTGCGACGTGGGCGGCCGCTGATTGCCGTATTCCAGCGGGAAACGGTACTGCCGCTCTGCCGAACAGAAGTGGCTGCTGGCACAGCACAGCGCGCGCCGCGCATACCCGCCGTCACAGAGCATTGCGCCGATGCACAGCGTTTCCGCCATCGTCGAACACGCGCCGTAGATGCCCAGAAACGGCGTTTGCAGCTTCTGCGCGGCGGTGGAGGCGGCCATAATCTGGTTGAGTAAGTCGCCGCCGAGCGTCACGTCCACACTTTCCGGCGTTGCGCCCGCTTTCTTCAGGCAGGTGTCCGCCGCCGTGTAGTGGAAGCGGCTTTCGGCTTTTTCCCACGTCTCTTCGCCGAACAGATCATCCTCAATTACCGCGTCAAATTCGCTGTGCAGCGGGCCGCTTCCCTCCTTTTTGCCAACGATGGCGGCGGTTTGGACAATACCGGGGCGGTTCGGGAGCAGAATCGTTCCCGTGCCGATGCGTTTCAGGCGTTCAGCCATGTGAATCCTCCTTTACCACGGGAATAATGCGTACACGATGCCGACCAGCACCGACGCGCTTGTGCCCCACACCAGCACCGGCCCGGCAATGGTGAACAGCTTCGCGCCCAACCCCAGCACCATGCCTTCACGCCGGAACTCCATGGCGGGGGACACCATGGCGTTCGCAAAGCCGCTGATGGGCACGAACGCCCCCGCGCCCGCATACTGTCCGATTTTGTCGAACACGCCCAGCCCGGTCAGCAGCGCCGTCAGGAACACGAGCACCATGCTGGCGAACGTCGATGCGGTGGAAGGGGTCATGTCCAGCCACGCCAGTCCCGCCTCAATGCAGCATTGCCCGATGACGCAGATAACGCCGCCGACCCAGAACGCGCGAATCAGCCCCTGTCCCATTTTCGATTTGGGCGACAGGCTGTCCACCAGCCGAGCGTAGCGGTCAAGCTGCCGTTGGCGGGCAGGGGAGGGCTGCTTGCCCTTCTCAAACATGGCTTTCGTCCTCCTTATACGGACGATGGACACTCTTGTCCGGCGCAGGGCGGAAGCGGACTTCGCGCTCTGCCGGACGCGGGGTTTTCAGAAGGATGAACTGCTGGGAAGAATAGCGCTGCATAAAATGACTTCCTTTCTATTGATGATGACTGCTGATTCCTGCGCCGGTAGTGGCGACCGAAGGGGTCAAGGGGGCGACCGGAAAGCCCCCTTGTCGCCTCCGCAGAGGCGA
>ERZ827496.2045-NODE-2045-length-21388-cov-10.550977_pt1 | contig 21388 bp, 15 predicted proteins | sample MGYA00519769_ERZ827496 | MGnify/ENA primary metagenome ERZ827496 (study PRJEB31778, sample SAMEA3449327) | human gut metagenome | biome: human gut; feature: human-associated habitat; material: faeces | place: United Kingdom | collected 2010/2012 ...
CTGCACCCGCGAAGGGTCTTCGACCCTCTCGACACCCTTCTCGCGATTGAGTTGAGCGCTTCTGCATACAGTGTCCGCGTGTTTATCCAGCGAACCTACGGTTCGCTAAATTTCCGGTAGAAACCAAGCAACATGGGAGTGACCGCGCCGAAGGAGTCAAGGGGGCGATCGGAAAGCCCCCTTGTCGCCGCAGCAGCGGCGATTCCCCCTGCGGCAACATCACGCAATAAACAAAAAGGTCAATATTCAAAACTCCCCTGTCCATATCAAGCAGGGGAGTTTTTGCATCATCACACCTCGCGCCCAACAGCTTCGGCGATTTTCCGAATATCCGCCATCACGTCCACAAACGCGGCGGGCGTAATCGACTGCGCACCGTCGCACAAAGCGTGCGCCGGGTCGTTGTGTACCTCAATCATCACGCCGTCCGCGCCAACCGCAATCGCCGCGCGCGCAATCGGCTGCACCATCCAGCTCTTACCGGTCGAATGGCTCGGATCAACAATCACCGGCAGGTGGCTCAGCTTCTTCACCGCGCAGATGGCGGACAGGTCGAGTGTGTTGCGCGTGTACGTCTCGAACGTGCGGATGCCGCGCTCGCACAGAATCACCTGCTCATTGCCGCCCGCCATGATGTACTCCGCGCTCATCAGCCACTCCTCGATGGTGGCGGACAAACCGCGCTTAAGCAGAATCGGCTTGCGAATCTTACCCAATTGTTTCAGCAGGTCGAAATTCTGCATGTTGCGCGCGCCGACCTGAATGCAGTCCACCTTCTCCACGAAGGTGTCAATGTCGTAGGGAGACATCAGCTCGGTCACGATGGGCAGCCCGGTCTGCTCGCGGGCATGGCAGAGCATGTCCAGCCCCTCGTATGCCAGTCCTTGGAAGGAGTACGGGGACGTGCGCGGCTTGAACGCACCACCGCGCAGCACCGTCGCGCCCGCGTCCTTCACCGCCTGCGCCACGGCGGTAATCTGCTCGTTGCTCTCCACGGAGCAGGGGCCAGCCATAATCGCCAGTTTCTTGCCGCCGACAACCGTGTTCCCGATTTTGATTTCGCTCGGCGCGGGGTGGAACGCGCGGTTTGCCTTCTTGAACGGCTCAGCGACCTTCATAATGCGCTCGACGCAGTGGAAGGATTCCAGCTGGTCGGGGTCAATGCGGCTCGTGTCGCCAGTCAGACCAAGGATGGTCATCTCCGTGCCGACAATCGGGCTGACGGATACGCCGCGCGCAACCACGGCATTGGTGACGGTGTCGATTTCCTGCTGGGTCGTGCCCTGCTTCAAGACGATAATCATGGTGTTCAACCTCCTGCGTCAATCATTATTGGCTCAAAATCATTATTGGCTCAAATGGACGAAAAAAAGCACGGAAGCCCGCAAAAGAGCTTCCGCGCCTGATGTTTTCCTCAATCGCTGCGGCTGCTGCTTCACGGTACGTCAATTTGCCCGGCGAAAAACGCCGGGAACGTAAACGGAAACAGCACAGACAGCATCATGGAGAAAATTCCTCCGTCCGGCGGCATCATTGCCGCGTATTCGGATTTATTATAGTCCGCTCATCCCGCGCTTGTCAAGGGCAGGATTGTACATTTGCTGTTTTTCGGGCAAAAAGTTTGCTGAAGCTAACCTATATCGAATGGCATTCATCTATCCTCGGACACGCACAGCTATCTTTCAGAAAAATTTCGGGAAAATCGTGTAATCCTCTTGACAATCAACTGATTTGGGCATTATAATAGCCATAATGACAATTGTGCCATTTGGTTGAAGGAGGATGAAGGGCATGGAGTCTTACCTGTTCGCAGACGTAGAGGCTGCGGCGGATACTATGGTGGTGGAAGGATACCACAAGCCGGGCAGCTTGACCCGCTCCAGCGGTGCGTGGATTCACGCGGCAGGCACGGCGATGTTTGAGGCAGGGAGACGCCCCATTAAGCCGCATGACCAGTGGATTTGGTTCGCGGTGGAGGCAGGCGAAGCGACGCTGGTTTGGCAGGGGCATGAGCTGACGCTGAAACAGCAGGAAACGTGCTTCCTGCCCGCCGGCAACCGCGACGCTGCCCTGCAGATTGACGAGAGCGTCCGCTGCGTGTGGATTGCGCTGGAAGGCCCGCTTGCGCCGATGGTCGTACGCAAGATGGGCGCGCTGCTGCATATGCCGCTGAAACAGGGGGCGCTGCCGAGCCAGATGTACTTGGCGAAGCAGATTGTGCAGGTCATCGTCCGCCACACGGACACCAGCGACGCGACATACCAGCTGCAGCACCTGATGTACGGGATGCTGGCAAGCCACTGGGGTCAGCCGGTCGCCATGGACGCGATGCTTTCGCACGAGATTGCGAAGGTCGTGGACACCCTGCGCGCGAATCAGTACAAGGACAACTTCTCTCTGGCGGAGATGGCGGCAATTTCCCGTATGCCGATGGAAACGTTCCGCAAGCGCTTCGTGAGCGAAGTGGGCATGCCGCCGCTGTCGTATGTGCTGCACTGCAAGATGGAGCGCGCGAAGGAGCTGCTGCGCGAGGAAGGGCACACGGTTCGTCAGGCGGGCATCGAAGTCGGGATGCAGGATCCGTACCACTTCTCCAAGCAGTTCAAGAACATCGTCGGCATCAGCCCGTCGGCGTTCATGAAGCAGGCCGCCAAGCCGGATGCGACCATCCGCGGCAGCAGCAAAGTAGAAAAGAAGTAAGCAGTGAGGCGACTGTCAGGGGATAAACCTGGCAGCCGCCTTTTTTTCTTCCACATAACCGCCACATTTACCGCACGGGATTCGGGCAGCCTTGGACTTTGTGTTGCTCGGCACACTCGTCCGCCCCTCTACGGTCTACCATGTGATTTCTGTTCGTCGGTTCGGGAGTTTGCCCGCCAGCATTTTTTGCCCGCTGGCATCCGGCTTCCTTCAGACTCCGCCTTTCGATGGACACCCTTGCCTTCGGCTAAGCCGGGCGCACCATAACGGCCGTTGCAGGATTCGTATTCTGCAACGGCCTTAAAAACGCTATGCAATGGGATTATTCCGCTGTCGGTATCAGGCGAATCAGCACGGTGGGAATCTCTGCATCGGTGAAATCCAGCGTGAACACTGCGTTTTCACCTTCCACGATGTAGGGCAGATCAATTTCCGTATCGTCGGCATTCGGCAGCGCCAGGGTAACGCCGTTCAGCAGCTCGGCGGGCATCGTGATTTTTACCTCGCCCTTCGGACGGGTGAGCTTGCCGGAAACTTCAAAGCAGACGCTCAGCAGCGTATTGCCGTTCGCAGTTTCACCCATGCGCAGCACCAGCTCGCCATAGGGCAGATGCTCGCCCTCCGCCTTCACTTCTTCAACCAGCTTCAAATGCGTGCCATCGCTCACATTGCCGCATACGGGGCAGAGCGTGCGCGTCGCTTCATCCTGCTTGAATTCGACGATGGCGCATTCGGTCTTGCTGACGTGCTTGCAATCCTTGCGCTTGCAGGTCGCGCTGTGCGTGCCGTCGCCGTTACTCGTCCATTCGCCATACCAGTGCAGTAGCGTCTTCGTCTGGTGATCCTTATAGCTGTCATTGCAGTTTTTGCAGGTGTGCAGCGTGTAGCCGACCTTTTCGCAGGTGGGCTTGACGACCTTTTCGGTATAATCGTGCCCGGGGGCAGGGATTTCCACCTTGGTGGTATAATCGCAGCGGGAGCAGGTATCATATTCATCCCAGCCAGTCTCGGTGCAGGTGGGCGCCTTCGCGTCGTGGTGTACCAGCTTGTGTTTCAGCGCAGGGAGTTCCACCTTGGTGGTGTAAGTGCAGCCCTCGCGCTGGCAGGTTTCGTAGGCATCCCAGCCGATCTCGGTGCAGGTGGGCGCCTTTGCGTCGTGGTGCACCAGGTCGTGGTTGTTCGGGTCAGGTCCATTATTTGGGTCTACATAAGTATCCGTTCCCTTGTGGTAGCAGTAGTCGCAGTTTGTGTAGTACACGGCCGGAGCAACGCAGGTGGCTGCGGACTTAAGGCACACGCTAACGGCGCCCTGAACGAACCAATGTGCGCCCATCTTAGTTTTCGCTTCGTGGCAGACGGTGCAGCTAAGCCAGTGGTTTTTGTCGTCCGAATGCCAGTTCTGCCCCGCAGGGAATGCATGTGCGCTGTAGTACTGCCCGCCGCAGGTGCTGCATGTTCCCAGCGTAATGCAGGTCGCGCTGCTGTCGCCGGAGCAGCTTGCGGTGTCGACCGCATCGCAGCCGTCACGCTGGCAGTGGCGGATATGCTCACTGTTGTTACCCCTGGATTGCCATGCGCCCCAGTCGTGCGGCCCGTATTCACCGTAGGACATAAGACAAGAAGTACATACCGCAACTTTCGTGCAAGTGGCTTTGTACTGGGGTGTATCTATGCTCCAATGATTCTCTGTAAACTCATCATAGCAGCGGTAACAGTACAGCGTATGGTAATCTTTTTCTCTTTTGCGTATTTCAAAGGTATTCCCTTCGCAATAGTCGCCGTTCAACCTGATATGCGCAGCCATCGCCGTGGTTGCTACAAAGAGCAGCGCAATCGCCAGGAGACATGTAACCAACCATTTTTTCATGTTTTTCTCCTCCTCAAATTTTTAAAAACGCTATGAAATGGAAATAAGATTATTCCGCTGTCGGTATCAGGCGAATCAGCGCGGTGGGAATCTCTGCATCGGTGAAGTCCAGCGTGAACACTGCGTTTTCACCTTCCACGATGTAGGGCAGATCAATTTCCGTATCGTCGGCATTCGGCAGCGCCAGGGTAACGCCGTTCAGCAGCTCGGCGGGCATCGTGATTTTTACCTCGCCCTTCGGACGGGTGAGCTTGCCGGAAACTTCAAAGCAGACGCTCAGCAGCGTATTGCCGTTCGCAGTTTCACCCATGCGCAGCACCAGCTCGCCATAGGGCAGATGCTCGCCCTCCGCCTTCACTTCTTCAACCAGCTTCAAATGCGTGCCATCGCTCACATTGCCGCATACGGGGCAGAGCGTGCGCGTCGCTTCATCCTGCTTGAATTCGACGATGGCGCATTCGGTCTTGCTGACGTGCTTGCAATCCTTGCGCTTGCAGGTCGCGCTGTGCGTGCCGTCGCCGTTACTCGTCCATTCGCCATACCAGTGCAGCAGCGTCTTCGTCTGGTGATCCTTATAGCTGTCATTGCATTTTTTGCAGGTGTGCAGCGTGTAGCCGCCCTTTCCACAGGTAGGCTTGACGACCTTTTCGGTATAATCGTGCCCGGGGGCGGGGATTTCCACCTTGGTGGTGTAATCGCAGCGGGAGCAGGTATCGTATTCATCCCAGCCAATTTCGGTGCAGGTGGGCGCCTTCGCGTCGTGGTGCACCAGATTGTGTTTCAGCGCAAGCAGCTCCACCTTAGTGGTGTAATCGCAGCGGGAGCAGGTATCGTATTCCTCCCAGCCGGTCTCGGTGCAGGTGGGCGCTTTGGCGTCGTGGTGCACCAGCTTGTGTTTCAGCGCAGGGATTTCCACCTTGGTGGTGTAAGTGCAGCCCTCGCGCTGGCAGGCGTCATATTCATCCCAGCCAATTTCGGTGCAGGTGGGCGCCTTGGCGTCGTGGTGCACCAGGTCGTGGTTGTTCGGGTCAGGTCCATACCATGGGTGTACATAAGTATCCGTTCCCTTGCGGTAGCAGTAAGCGCAGTTTGTGTAGTACACGGGCGGAGAAACGCAGGTGGCTGCGGACTTAAGGCACGAGCTATCGTTGCCCTGAACGAAGAAATGTGCGCCCACCTTAGTTTTCGCTTCGTGGCAGACGGTGCAGCTAACCCAGTGGTTTTCAGCATCCGAATCCCAGCCCTGATTCGCAGGGAAGGTATGTGCGCTGTAGTACTGCCCGCCGCAGGTAGTGCATGTTCCCAGGGTGATGCAGGTCGCACTGCTGTCGCCGGAGCAGCTTGCGGTGTCGACCGCATCGCAGCCGTCGCGCTGGCAGGTGCGGAAATGCGCACTGTTGTTGCCCCTGGATTGCCATGCGCCCCAGTCGTGACCGAGTTTGCCGTATTGAGCGCCGCACTGGGCGCAGGTTTTGCCCGTGGTGCAGGTCGGCGTTTCGGTGCCGCCAGAGTGATAGATGATTGGATTGCCAAGAAATATGGCATGTTTGCTTTTACCGCAGAGTGGACATTTGTAAATTACATAATGCTGATCGTCGTTGTATCGCTCGAATCCTGTAATCTCAAGATCTGCCTGTTTCTTACAGAAAAAACATATGTTGCGGACGGTTTCCGCCTTCGCTTCCAGCGCCATTCCCGGCAGCAGGTACAGCAGCAGCGCCGCAGCCAGCAATATGGCAAAACTCTTCTTCTTCATCTTCGTCGCCTCCTTAAAGTTAGGGTAACACCGCACAAATGAGGTGGTCGGCTGGCAAATGGATTGTGCGGTGCTGCCTTTATGATGGATTTACTGTGCCAGTTCCACCAGCGTGTCAAACGCGGGCTTCGGCTGGGCATCCTTGTCGAACAGGAGCGGGTACTTGTCCGCGCGCCAGCTCAGGTCGTCCACCGTGCCCCATACCTGCACCGCTTCGATGCGGTCGGCGTAACGCAGGAAAATCTTCATCAGGTTGCCGTAATACTTCGCCTGCTTCTGCAGATTTTCCTCGCTCGTATCGTCAATGCCCACGTCAAGTTCGGACACACGCAGGAGCAAATCACGCTTGGCAATCTGCTGGAACGCCCAATCCACGCGGTCAATCGTCGGACTGCCGACGGAGTAGTGTGCCTGGAAGCCGTAGCCGTCAATCGTGCCATCCGCAATCAGGCTGTCCAGCAGGACGCAGATGCCGTGCAGCTTGGGGTCAAGGGGGGTGTTGTAATCATTGTAGTACAGCTTCACGCCGTCCGCGGCGTACTTTCGGGCGTACTCAAACGCGCGGTTCACGAAATCCTGCCCAACCGTCTTTGTCCAGTTGGATTCGCGCAGCTGGTCGCTGCCGTCCGCCACGGCTTCGTTCACAACGTCCCACGAAACAATCAGCCCCGGATAATTCTCGTTCGTCCACGTCAGCACCTGCTGAATGTAGCTTTCCATGCGGGCGAGCATGGTTTCGCGGCTGCACAGCGGCTTGTGGGTCGCGTAGCCCTCATGGAAGAAGGCTTCGGGCGTCTGGGAGTGCCACACCAGCACATGCCCATGCACCTTCACGCCATTGTCGCGGCACCAATCGAGGAACGGAATGCAGTTGTCGAACTTCACAGCGACGGCCGTGTCGTCCGTGCGGCTGAGCTTGCGGCATTCCGCCATATCCAGCAGCGAATCCGGCTTCATCTCGTTTCCCGCGGTCATGATGGTGAACTGGCTGCCGTAGAACGCCATGCGTTTGCTGTCCGCCACTTCACTGGCAACAACCGCCGTGCCGAAATCGAACTTATCCGCATAGAGCGTCTTGAGGACAGGCAGCGAAGTGGTGTCGAAGGAGTCAATCTTCTCGTCGCAGGTGAAATTGCGGATGGTGAAGGACGTTTCCTTGCCCGCGCCCTCAACGTACAGCACATACTTGTCATACCGACCGGGAATGTACGAGCCGGACAGCATCGCCCATTCGCCCTTCTTCGCCGTGCCGGTGACAATGTTCTCATAGGATTCCTCGCCGTCGCGGGTATGGGCGACGGACAGGATGAAGCTGCACGAATCCAGCTCGTCCTGCTTCACCTGCACGGACAGGTTATAGGTGCGCCCCGGCACGAGGTCGAAATCGCGGCCGGGAGAGTTCCACGTCGCGGTACGCCCGGTGATGAACAGCCCATCAGCGGTCGTCTCGATGGCAGCGCCGCCCGCAGAGCGCGCATACCAGCCGTCCGTGCCGCTGGTAAAGTCCGACGTGTAGTGAATCTGCGGCGCGTCGGAGTAATCCATCTTTTCGGGCGCGGTGATGGTCAGCGTAACGTCATCAAGGCAGTAGTTTTTGCCCAGATAGTTATCCGACGCCGTGAGGAAGCGGATGTTGATGCCCGCGTCCGCCTCGAAATCGCAGGAGATTTCCGTCCACTCCTTGCCCTTGACGTTCACCTGCGCGTAGTAGGCGTAATCGCCGCCCGCCTTGCCAATCGCCATAACGCCGTCTTCCGAGCTTTCGACGTAGACGCAGGCGGACAGGTGAACTTTCGCACCGGCTTCAATGCCAAGCGACGCAGCGGAGAGGTCAACGGCGTCCCAGTTATTGCTGCCGCGTCCAGAAACTCGCAGGCTTTGCTTGCCGCTGTGCGCCTGCGATTCCGTCACGCCGACGGTGCAGGAGCCAGACTGGCTGAACGCGGCGGCGTTGCCATCCTCAAAGTCGATGGTGACGGCGTTCTGCGCGGCTTCTTCCGCTGCGGCAAAGCAGGGCAGAAACAAGCAGAGTGCCATCAGCAGAGAAAGCGCTTGTGCGACCCAGTGTTTCATGTTTAATTTCCTCCCTTAGCGTCTTGGGGGTCTATGGAATGGATGATGCAATAATTTAATTATACACAAAAATTGTGTTTTGTCAAGAATGTCTGATTTCTTACCAGAACGAAAATGGTTTCGTTGGGTGGTTTTTTCTGATTCTATGCTGATGGGCATGGTTGAACTGGTCTTTTCCATGCTTCCAGAGGGCAATGAAAACGGACGAAGTCCGCGGTCGCCCTCTGGACTCCTTCGCTTTCGCCACTCCTGTCACTGGTTTTTATCGCCACTTTGTGCCTTTTGTCCTTGAATTTTCCGGCTTTTTGTTACTTAACTGATGGGCAAGAAATATTGTCGAAATCTTTCCAAAAGCCCCCTTGAAACAAGGAAAAAACCGTGCTATCATCAAACCGTTTCTAATGAACTTACGACTGAACGACACGTCTTTCTACAAGGGAGGACAACCCCATGAACATCCGCTGCTTCTGCTGCATGGGCGACAGCATCACCAGCGACCAGGTCAGCGGTATCGGCACGATGGTGGCGCATCGGCTGAACGCGCAGGAGGTGCTGAATGCCGCCTGCGGGTACGCAACCTGCTCCGACTGGCACGAAGGCGATAGGAACATCACGCCTGTAACGCTCATCGAGCCGCCGAACACGAACACGGCGGACAACGTGCTGTCCAATCAGGTGCGGCGCGTTTTGCAGGCGCTTACGCCGAAGGGCAGCATCATCCGCTGGACGGTGGATGGCATCGAGTATGCGATTCCGGCGGAAATCGGTGTCGGCACAGGCACGCTGAGCACGCCGGACGTCATCTACATCGCCATCTCCACCAATGACGGCAATCAACCGGAAAACGCCCCGGCGGATGATTTTGCGGCTGTCTGTGAACTCCCCTACGCCGCCCTGACCCGCACGTCGATGGCATCTTCGCTGCTCTGGGCGGTGCGGACATTGCAGGCGGTCTGCCCGAACGCGGCGATTTTCCTCGCCACGCCGCTGCAAACATACACCCCGCAGGCATGGATGGACGAATCTCACGGGCCGCTCAAGCGCAGCGTCATCCAGAAAGTCGCGCAGAAAACGGGCGTGCACTGCATCGACAGCTTCTATGGAAGCGGCTTTGACCGCAGCGTTGCCCGCTCTCACGGCGAAGTCCACCCGGACGAGGAATGGAAAATCCGCATTGCTGACTTTGTGACAAAGGAAATCGAATCGACCCTGTATAAGGAGTAACCGATGGAGAATATCAAATGGCTGTGGGGCGTAATGGACAAGCGCTACCACAAGTGGCACATTCTTGGCCTCATCATCAGTGCCGTCACGTCGCTGATGCTGCTCATCAACCCCTACCTGACGATGCGCCTGATGGATGACGTCATTGTCGCGCAGAACCCCGAACCGCTCGTCGGCTTGCTGCTGACGATGCTGATTGTCAAGGTTACGCGCGAAGGTCTGCGCTACCTGATGGTTGTCCTGCTGGAGCATTCCTCCCAGAACACGCTGATGAACCTGCGCATGCGGCTGTTCACGCGCCTGCAGTATCAGGACATGCGCTTTTTCGACATTCACCGCACGGGCGACCTGATGACGCGCCTGTCCGCCGACACAGACTGGTGCCGCCATTTTCTGGCATACATAGACTATGTGGCGGTAGACAGCATCGTCATGTTCGTGTCGTCGTCGATTTACCTGTTCTCGGTGAACTGGAAGCTCGCGCTGGCAATGGTCTGCGTCACGCCGCTGCTGATGATTATCACGAAAGTGTACTCCAAGGGCGCGCGGCGGATGTTCGTGGACATGCGCGACAAGATGAGCGACATGAACGCGAAGGCGCAGGAGAACATTGCGGCAAACCGCGTGGTGAAGGCGTTTGCGCGTGAGGAATACGAGGAGAACCGCTTCGACGAGCGTTCCCGCGCCTTCCGCGATGCGAATCTGGATATCAACAAGCGTTGGTTGTCTTTCTACCCCTTCATCGAGATTCTGGCGAACGCCATGACGCTGCTGACCGTCTTTTTCGGCGGCTACCTGATGATTACCGACGGCATGACGGCGGGCGAACTGACGATTTTCACCCAGCTGGCGTGGACGCTGAGCGTCCCCATGCGGCAGCTGGGCAACCTGCTCAACGACTGGCAGCGCTTCATCACCTGCTCGAACAAGGTCATGGAGATTGAAGTCTCCCGCCCGGAGATTGTAGACAGCTCCTGCGCGGTGAATCACGATCACATCGAGGGTGCGATTTCCTTTGAACATGTATCCTTCGCTTACGGCTCACAGCCGGTGCTGTCCGACGTAACGTTCTCCGCCAAGCCGGGGCAGACCGTCGCCATCATGGGGCCGACCGGTTCCGGCAAAACGACGCTGATTCAGCTGCTCGCCCGCTGCTACGACGTGACCAGCGGCAGCATTTCCGTTGACGGCTGCAATGTGCGCAAGTGGAAGCTGCAGCAGCTCCGCGACGGCATCGGCACGGCGACGCAGGATGTTTTCCTCTTTTCCGACACGGTGGAAGGCAACATTGCTTTCGGCGACCAGACGCTGACGGAGGACGAAGTGCACGACTTCGCCCGCCGCGCGGCTGCAGACGACTTCATCAAGGGCTTGTCCGAGGGCTACGACACGATTATCGGCGAACGCGGCGTGGGGCTTTCCGGCGGGCAGAAGCAGCGCATTGCCTTGGCGCGCGCGCTGGCAGTCAAGCCCGGCATCCTCGTCATGGACGACACGACTTCCGCCGTCGATATGGAGACGGAGAAATACATTCAGGCGCAGCTGCGTCAGCTCCCCTACGACTGCACGAAGCTGATCATTGCCCAGCGCATTTCCTCCGTCAAGGATGCTGACCTCATCCTGATTTTGAAGGACGGCGTCGTGACCGAGCGCGGCACGCATCAGGAACTGCTGCGTCAGCGCGGCTACTACTACGAAACGTACTGCCTGCAAAACGGCATCACGCCCGACACCGCTCCGCAGGAGGTGATGTAACATGGCGCGCAACAAATTTGACGTAGACGAGCGCTTGGAAACCCCGTTTGACTTCCGGCACTTGAAGCGCGTGGGCGTTTACATCGGCAAGCACAAGTGGAAGATGCTGCTGGCGCTGCTTTTGTCCGCCTTGGCATCGGTAACGAGCCTCGCCGTGCCGAAAATCACCCAGACCGTCATGGACGTCGCTGTGCCGCAGAAAAACGTTGACCTGCTGCTGAAGATGGCGCTGGCGTTCATGGGCATCATCATCGTCGGCATCGTCTTCACGGTCATCCGCTCGCGCATCATGGCGTTCGTCAGTCAGCAGATCATCTACGACATCCGCAAAGACCTCTTCGCGCACCTGCAGCAGCTGCCCTTTGCCTACTACGACAGCCGTCCGGCGGGCAAAATCCTCGTGCGCGTCATCAATTACGTCAACAGTGTGTCGGATATTCTTTCCAACGGCATCATCAACTCGATTCTGGAAATCATCAACATCATCTTCATCGTCGTCTACATGTACACGACCGAACCGACGCTGGCGACGATTGTTGTGGCGGGTCTGCCGATTTTCGTGGCGATTATCATCATCCTGAAGCCTCGTCAGCGCCGCGCGTGGCAGAATCAGTCGAACAAAAACAGCAACTACAACGCGTATCTGGCGGAATCCATTGACGGCGTGCGCGTGAGCGAACTGTTCGCGCGGCAGGATGTCAACTGCTCCATCATGCAGCGGCTGGCGACGGCGTGCCGCGCGGCGTGGCTGAAGGCGATTTACATCTCCAACAGCGTCTGGCTCTCTTCGGAAATCATCACGCAGATTGTTTTCACCCTCATGTACTACGCGGGCGTGTACTGGCTGGGCGGCGCGGTGGTCTCCTTCGGCGTGATTCTCGCCATGGGGCAGTACGTCAGCCGTTTCTGGCAGCCGATTACGAATCTGGCGAACATCTACAACAGCTTCGTGAACAACATGGCGTACCTGGAGCGCATCTTCGAGACGATGGATGAACCAGTCGTGATTGACGACAAGCCGAATGCCGAGACGCTTCCGCCCATTACCGGCGCTGTTGATTACAACAACATCACCTTCGGCTATGAGGAAGGGCAGACCGTCCTCAAGGATGTTGACCTGCACGTCAAGGCGGGCGAAAGCATTGCGCTTGTCGGCCCGACCGGCGCGGGCAAGTCCACCATCGTCAACCTGCTCTGCCGCTTCTACGACCTGCGCAGCGGTTCCATCACGCTGACGGATGAATCCGGCGTGAAGCACGACATCACCGACGTGACGCTGCACTCCCTGCGCTCGCAGATGGGCATCATGCTGCAGGATTCCTTCATCTTCTCCGGCACGATTCTGGATAACATTCGCTACGGCCGTCTGGACGCGACAGACGACGAGGTACGTCAGGCGGCGGCGGTTGTCCGCGCGGACGACTTCATCCGCGAAATGCCGCAGGGCTACAAAACGACCGTGAACGAGCGCGGCGGCAGCCTTTCGCAGGGGCAGAAGCAGCTGATTGCTTTCGCGCGCACGCTGCTGAGCGACCCGCGCATCCTGATACTGGACGAGGCAACCTCCTCCATCGACACCAAGACGGAGAAGCTGCTGCAGGACGGCATTCAGGCGCTGCTGAAGGGACGCACGTCGTTCATCATTGCGCACCGTCTGTCCACCATCAAGAACTGCGACCGCATCCTGTACATTGGCAATCAGGGCATCATGGAAGCTGGCTCTCATGACGAATTGATGGCCAAGCGCGGCGCATACTACGAGCTGTACACCGCGCAGGCGCGCGACCAGGGCATGGGAGAATAAGACGCGCACGGCGCTTCTGAGAATTGCATAGGGACAAAAAGCGGGGTTGCGTGAAAAATGCGCAATCCCGCTTTTTATACTATTTCCAGATTCACCTGCGCCATCTGCTTGCGCCTTTTCCGTTCTGGCGTCCGGTCGTTCCATTTAGCGTAGCGCTGCTACGCTGCATTCCACTCCCGTTAGCCAGAGCGAAAAATTCGCGGCGCATCTTGGCGCATTCTCATTTGGAAATAGTATTATATTATTTTTCCGCCCCTAAAATCGCCTTAATATCCCCCAAATTCTCCGCAAAATACACTTTTTCCTGTTTTTCTTCCGTCGAAAGCCCCATTTCCACCATATGCCTCAGCAGCGCCTTCAATCCCTCATAATACCCATTCAAATTATACAGCACACACGGGGCATCTATCTGCTTCAGCGCCAGCTTCGACATCACTTCCGACACCTCTTCCAGCGTCCCCGTGCCGCCTGGAAACGCAATGAACGCATCCCCCAGTTCTATCATCTTCGTCCGGCGCTCCGGAATGTCCTTCGTCACAATCAGCTCCGTCAGCCCCTCCATCTGAAAGCTCTCGCTGATGAAAAACTCCGGCTCCACGCCCGTCACCTCCGCGCCAGCCGCCAGGGCACTGGCCGCCAGCGCGCCCATCAAGCCGGATTTCGACCCGCCATACACCAGCGCGTTGCCGCTTTCACCAATCCAGCGTCCGAGTTCCTCCACCGCCTGCCGAAAAGACGTGTCGCTGCCCTCGTTTGCCCCCAGATAAACCGTAATATTCATGCGAAAGAATCCCCCTTTGCGTATTTCTGCTATCGAGTATAGCAGAATGAACACGGAAACGCAATCGGGGGATTTCCGCAAAAATGAGAATTTCCTCATGAATTTCTAATCATCCTTCGATGGATTTTCCATTCCGCTTGTGCTATCCTTATTCTTGTCAGAACGACAGGACGCGCCCCTCATCGGCGCAGGAGGATACAGATATGATGGCTTTCATCGATTCGGTTTTCCATGTGATTGGTTCTTTCATCAGCATGGTGTTTGAGGCGATTGTCGCTGCTGTGCAGCTTGGGTTTAGTGTCTTAGGCGGTCTCTTGGGGCTGGTGGTGAATCTGGGGATGCTGCTGCTGGTTGTCGGGCTGGTGGCGCTGGTGATTACGCGCCGCAAGAACTACAAGCAGGCGAAGGCGGATGAACCGCGCGTCATTCACATGGACAACGGCGAAACCTTCAAGAGCTATTACAGCAAGTAATTTGCAAAAAAGCGCTTGTCCTTCCTCCGAAAGTGTGGTATAATCAGCGTTACCCTAAATTTTCGGAGGTTAAGAAGCAATGACGATTCTGTGGGACTGGAACGGCACGCTGCTCAGCGACGTACCGTTGGTGGTCAAAATCAACAATGAAGTTTTCGCGCGCCACGGCTATCGCCTGACAAGCGAAGAGGAATATCGGCGGATTTTCCGCTTTCCGGTCAAGGATTACTATACCGACATCGGCGTGACGGACGAGGATTTCCCGCTTGTGGCGAAAGAATGGAACGAAGGCTACGTCGCGAACTTCCATCTGGCGCAGCTGCACCAGACGGCAGCGGAGGCGGTTCATCGCTTCCACGACGCAGGCTTCCATCAGGCGATTATCTCCGCCAGTCAGGTGGATCAGCTGCGTGCGCAGGTCGTCAAGTTTCCAGAGCTGGATGGCATGTTCGACGACATTCTGGGGCTGGGCGACGTCTACGCCGTGTCGAAGGTGCAGCTGGCGAAGGATTACCTTTCGCGCAAGGGCTATGACCCGGCGGACACGGTGTTTCTGGGTGACACGAGCCACGACGCCGAGGTTGCCTGCGCCATCGGCTGCCGCTGTCTGCTGATTTCCGGCGGGCACCAGTGCGACGCGGTGCTGCGTCAGGTGCCGGGCGTTGAAGTGCTGCCGTCCCTGCGCGCGGCGGCGGATGTATTAGGAGCATAACAAATTATGGCGGATATCTTGCAGGTCAACACGGAGCTTCCGGCGGATTTCACCCCGACCGCGCCAAGCGGCTTGACGGACGAGGAGGCGGCTTCCCGCAAGCCGAACATCTCCCACCACCGCCCCGACAAATCCACCGCGCAGATTCTGGCGGAAAATCTCTTCACGCCCTTCAACGGGCTGAATGTGGCACTGGCGGTTTGTCTGGCGCTGGTGGGCAGCTGGCGGAACATGCTGTTTCTGGGTGTCGTGGTGTCGAACACGCTGATTGGCACGGTGCAGGAGCTTCGCGCGCGCAAGACCATTCGCAAGTTGTCCCTGCTGAACGCCCCGACCGCGCACGTCCTGCGCAATGGGCAGGAAAAGACCTGCGCGCCGGATGCGCTCGTCAAGGGCGATCTGGTAATTCTCCGCGCGGGCGACCAAGTAATGGCGGATGCCGTCGTCACCAGCGGGCAGGGTGCGGCGAACGAATCCCTGCTGACGGGGGAAAGCACGCCCATGCGCAAGCAGCCGGGCGATTTTCTTCTGTCCGGCAGCTATATTTTAGAAGGAACCTTCACCGCGCAGCTGGTTTATGTGGGCGACGAAAGCTATGCCGCCCGCCTGACGCGTTCCGCGAAGGAGATTCGCCGCCCGAAATCGGTGCTGATGACGGAGGTCAACCGCCTGATTCGCATCGTCAGCGCGGCGCTGATTCCGATTGGGCTGCTTTTGTTCTGCAAGCAGTTCTTCCTCCAGCACCTTCCGCTGACAACAGCTGTCCCTACGTCCGTCGCCGCCATGATCGGCATGATTCCCGAAGGGCTGATTCTGCTGATTTCGGTCGCCTTGGCGGTTGGCGTAATCAAGCTCGGCAAGCGAAACACCCTTGTGCAGGAGCTGTACGGCATTGAGACGCTCTCCCGCGCGGATGTGCTGTGTCTGGACAAAACCGGTACGATTACGACGGGTAAGATGACATTGGATTCGCTGCTGCCCCTTTCTGGGGACGAGGGCGCCATGCGGACGCAATTGGGGCGCTTCCTGTCCAGCATGGACGAGCGTTCCGGCACGCTGGATGCCCTCCGCGCGGAAATTCCCGATGTGCAGGGCGAAAAGCCCGTGGCTGTCCTGCCATTTTCCTCCGAACGGAAAAAGTCCGCCGTATCTTTTGCGGATGGTACAACGCTGATTTTAGGCGCACCGACGTTTGTACTGGATGATGCGCATCTTGCGCCGATTCGCAAAACGCTTTCGGACTGCGCCGGGCGCGGCTTGCGCGTGCTGGTTTTGGCGGAAGCGGACGGCTGCGTCACCGAAACTGACGCGCCCGCCGTCACCCGCGTGATTGGCCTGTGCCTGCTGACCGACGAGATTCGCCCCGCGGCGCAGGAGACGCTGCATTACTTCCATACGCAGGGCGTTGCGCTGAAAATTATCAGCGGCGACGACGAAAAGACCGTCGCGGCGATTGCCCGCAAGGTCGGCTTGTCGGGCGGCGCGGTGGATGCCTCCACCTTATCGGACGACGAACTCCCCGATGCTTGCGAGCGCTACGCCGTATTCGGGCGCGTGACCCCGACGCGGAAAAAGGCGCTGGTCGAGGCACTCAAGGCGAAAGGGCATCACGTTGCCATGACCGGCGACGGTGTGAACGACATTCCCGCACTCAAGGCAGCGGACTGCTCCATTGCCATGGCGGGCGGCGCGGACGCCACAAAACAGGCGGCGCAGCTGACACTCCTGGACGCGAATTTCGCGAACATGCCGCTGATTGTCGCGGAGGGGCGGCGTGTCGTGGGCAACATCACGCGCGCGGCGTCGCTCTTCCTCGTCAAAACGCTGTATTCCTTCGCCTTGGCGCTGCTGACGCTGCTGTTCCCGGTCGAATACCCCTTCCAGCCGATTCAGCTGACGCTCATTTCCTCGCTGACGATTGGCCTTCCGGCGTTCCTGCTGACGCTCGAACCGAATCAGGACCGCATACAGGGCAGTTTTCTGCGCACGGTGCTGACGCGGGCGATTCCCGGCGCGGCGGCGGTGTGCATCTGCTCCATGGCAGCAATGGCGGGCGTGAATTTCGGCTGGGATATGGCGGACTGCAAGACGCTGGCGGCGCTGTGCGCGGGCGCGGTCGGGCTGATGATGCTCTATTCCGTCTCCGTCCCGCTGACGAAGCTGCGCGCGGCGGTGTGCACCGTCATGACCGCCGGATTCGTGCTGGCGGTGTGCTATTTCAAGCAGATTTTCTATTTTGAGCACCTGACGCTGGCGCAGTATGGCGCGCTGGCAGGGCTGATTGTCCTTGCCGCGCTGGTGATGGCGGCGGTTTCGTGGGCGGCGAAGCGACTGCCGGAGAAAAAAGGATAATCGCAAGAAGGACGAGGCGGAATGCTTCGTCCTTCTTTGTGTTATACTATTTCCAGATAAGAATGCGCCAAGATGCGCCGCGAATTTTTCATTCTGGCTAACGTGAATGAAACGCAGCGTAGCAGCGCTACGCTAAGTGGAATGAGCGGACGCCAGAAGGGAAAAGGTGCAAGCAGATGGCGCAGGTGAATCTGGAAATAGTATTACTCTGCGATTGTCACGGGAATCCACCCGCCACCTAAGCCCCCAAGGGTCAGCGACAATTCCCGCGTATTTCCCATCGGGGAAATGTCGATTTCCAGCTGCCGGGTGTCACCCGCGTCGTATGTCATCGTCAGCGTTTTGCCGCTTTGCTGCCAATGGAACGGCTGTGCATCCGAAAGCCGCTCACGCGGGAGGAGGATGTTCTCCATCCCGTTGTCCAGCCCGTCGCTGTCCAGCGCATAGCCGATACCCGTGCCATCCTCCGCGAACACCAGCACGTTTGGCGCAAGATCGCCGCCATCATAGCCGTCGTAAATCATCCATGCGCCGACCAGACTTCGCGTCTGCTTGTTCTGCATGAGCGTGCCCATGCAGGCAGCAGCCACCATCAGCGCCACTGCGACGCTAATCAGCAGTTTTCCGTGTTTCTGTACAAATGACTTCATGCGCATCCTCTCCTATATTATATTATTTCGATTGGGCAGCACCGTTTTTTCTGTATGCAGAGGGCGACATGCCCTCATACTGCTGGAAAACCCGGTTGAAGGTCGCAATGCTGCCGAAGCCCGACTGCCCTGCAATGGACGTAATCGAATCATCCGTCCGTTCCAGAAGCTGCTTGCAGAGCGTCAGCCGCTGGCGGGTCAGGAATTCGTGGAACGATATGCCCAAGCAGTCGTAGAAAAGGCGCTCAAAGTGGTAACGGCTGTACCCGCTCTTGTCCGCCATGTTCTGCGGGGTCAAATCCTCTGCGCAGTGCGCCATCACATAGTCGCGAATGTCAACAAAGAGCATCTGCGTTTGCTCCTTGTGGCGGACACGGCGGTTCAGTTCTGTGCCGTGTTCCTGCGCGTGGCGGCGGAGCAGGTCAATGAGCATCCGGCTCAATTCCAGCCGCGCGACCGTTAATCCAAAGCGATCCCGCGCCACCCCAGCCTCAGCCGCAGCGGTCTTTACGCGCTGCTCAATTTCGGGCGCGCTGCCCTTGCGAATCACCACGCACGGCTGGAGGGCTTCTTCTACCGCCAGCAGACCGTCGATAATGAACAGGCGCTCGCGGTCAAGGAGGAAGTAATAGCGGTGGCCGGTCGGGGGTGTGTGGATTTCGTGGACGACGCCGGAGGGGATAACCATGATATCGCCCGGATGAAGAAGATGACGCTCGCTTTCGACGATGACAGTGAGGTCCTCGGCGATAACCATGATGACCTCATAGGTCATATGCCAATGCGGGAGGTAATCGCAGGTTTGGGTGTTATCGTAGAAACGGATGCCCTGACTGCGGTCTTCGCCGAATTCTTCCTTTTGGCGCATGTACCACATGTTGCTCTTCACGGCGTTACGTCCTCCTTTCCGGCTTTTTGCTCGCCCCTTGACTTCTTCGGCGCGGGCGCGCCTTCAAGGTGCTGTTTTCTTCATCATAGCCGTTTCGGGCGGAAATGTCAATCACGGCAGGCGCGAAATTCCGATTTGAGATGCGGAATTCATCACTTTGGTTGAATTGTATAGAAAATCACAATCTATACTCGTTTCATCGGTACAAAAATCGCTAAAAATAAGAGATATTTCACTAAAAATGATTAGCGTCAAATGTGTAATCAGGCGATAATATAGCCAGATGAACGATGTTCGTCGTTGCGCAATTCAAAAGGGAAGGAAGGGATCCTTTTGCAATCTACCAAGGCGATTGTCCGCCGGGATTTGACCGGACGTTCCACCATGCGGTGGGGAACGTACTTGAAGCGATACGGCACGCTATATCTGCTGCTGCTCGTGCCGCTGGCGTTCTTCATCATCTTCCGCTACGTTCCCATGTCCTACATTCTGCTGGCGTTCAAGAAGAACAACATTCTGAAAGCGCCGTGGCTGCTGGATTGGGCGAAAAACGGCGGCTGGGAATGGTTCATCAAGGCATTCAACGATAAGAACTTTATCGATGCGCTGAAGAACACCATCATCCTGAACCTGCTTGACCTCGTTATCGGCACGCCGATGCCCATCTTGATGGCGCTGCTGCTCAACGAGCTGGCGTTCCCGAAGTTCAAGCGCGTCGCACAGACCGTGCTGTACCTGCCGCACTTCCTGAGCTGGGTTATCATCTCCAGTCTGTCGCTGCGGCTGCTGGCAACCAACGATGGTCTGGTTAACCAGATATTCGGCACCAATATCGCCTTCTTAGGCACGGAGAACAACTGGCGCGCAACCTACATCGTGCTGGGCATCTGGAAGGAATGCGGCTGGAACACCATCATCTACCTCGCCGCGCTGACCGGCATCAGCCCGGAGCTGTACGAAGCGGCGGAAGTGGACGGTGCGAGCCGCCTGCGCAAAATCTGGCACATCACCCTGCCGGGCATCCGCTCCACCATCATCATCCTGCTGATTATGAACCTCGGCCGCATCCTCGGCAGCGAGTTCGACCGTCCGTTCACCCTGAGCAACCCGCTGGTTGAGGGCGCAAGCAAGACGATTTCCATCTTCGTCTACGAGCGCGGCATCAAGGGCAACCAGTTCGCCCTGTCCACAGCGGTCGGTCTGTTCCAGTCCGTCGTCTGCGTCATCTTCCTGCTTGCCTCGAACACGCTGGCGAAGAAGTTCGACGAGCCGGGCATCATGTAAGGAGGCTGCGATATGGCGACGACAACTACCTTCAACGGCAAAAAAGTCCATCAGGGCATGATCAAATCCCAAAAGACCCGCGTGGGCGACTTCATCATTGCCTTCATCATCTTTCTGACGATGATGATTTGCCTGCTGCCGATGGTCAACGTGCTGGCAAGCTCCCTGTCCTCCAGCGAACACCTGATTCGCAACGACGTGTTCCTCTGGCCCAAGGGCTGGAATTTTGAGGCGTACAAGACCATTCTGAGCGACAGCAAGTACACATGGTCTCTGGCGTGGACGGGCATCCTGACCGTCGTCTGCACGGTGCTGAGCCTTGTGCTGACCGTCTGCACCGCCTTCCCGCTGATTTACAAAAATCTGCGCGGCGGCAAGGTCATCAACTTCATCATCCTGTTCACGATGTACTTCAGTGCCGGCACGATTCCGGGCTACATCCTGCTGAACAACCTCAAGATGCTCAACACCCCGTGGGCGCTGATTCTGCCGAACTGCATCAGCGTGTTCAACGTCATCGTGCTGCGCTCGTTCTTCTACAGCGTGCCGGACAGCCTTCGCGAGGCGGCGGAGATTGACGGTGCAGGCCCAATCCGCACGCTGGTGACGGTGTATCTGCCGCTGTCTCTGCCCTCTCTGGCGACGCTGGCGCTGTTCTACGCCGTCGGCCGCTGGAACGGCTTCTCCGATGCGCTGATGTACCTGAAGTCCAGCAAAGCGGAAAAGTACTGGCCGATTCAGCTGCTGCTGTACAACATCATCAAGAACTCCACGCAAAGCGGCGAAATCGCCACGCAGGAAGGTTTCTTCAGCGCCGGCGTTTCCAAGACGATTCAGATGGCGTCCGTCATGTTTGCAACCGTGCCGATTCTGCTGGTGTACCCGTGGCTGCAGCGCTATTTCGTCACCGGCGTCACGATTGGCGCAGTCAAGGGCTGATGAACCTATACTATTTCCAAATGAGAATGCACCAAGATGCGAAGCGAATTTTTCTTTCTGGCTAACGGGAGTGGAACGCAGCGTAGCAGCGCTACGCTAAGTGGAACGACCGGACGCCAGAAGGGAAAA
>ERZ827496.2056-NODE-2056-length-21280-cov-4.451260_pt1 | contig 21280 bp, 15 predicted proteins | sample MGYA00519769_ERZ827496 | MGnify/ENA primary metagenome ERZ827496 (study PRJEB31778, sample SAMEA3449327) | human gut metagenome | biome: human gut; feature: human-associated habitat; material: faeces | place: United Kingdom | collected 2010/2012 ...
CGGGGGGCAGCGACTGGCCCCCCGACTCGGACGCCTGCAAGGAGTGCATGTCTGTTTCGGTGTTTTAGGCGTACGAAAAATCACACAATTTTTGCATGGTAGAGTTCCCAAACTGGAGCAACACATTTGCTGCCCAGCGCATTATTATTCCCTCACCCATATCCTCATTTCCCCCTCACCGCGATTTGCCCAGCTAAACCAGGGAATAAACGTGAGTTTTTGTTCCTGTTGTTGCTCAGGGGCTGCGTCGTAGCGATACAGCGGTTGGTTTTGGGGTTCTTCGCTGATAACGCGAGTTCCTGTCGCCTGAATCAGCGTTTTATGGGCAAAAATGCCTTTGCCTTCAAGCAGGGTGAAAGTGCTATTGGGCGGCAGGGTGAGGTTGTGCAGCTCTGTGCCGTTGTCGGCTTGTTCCAAGCAATAAACGAGCGGCCCGCGCTGAATGGCGACTTTACCTGCAACGTGGCGCAGCAGCGGGTTGCCGTAGACGCGACGGACAGGCATCGGTAACACAATCTCAAGTCGATCGCCGTCCTGCCATTCTCGTGCAATGTGCAGATAGCCACGTTGTAGCAAACCCTCACAGGTTTTTCCGTTTAGCTGCACTCTCGGTTTTTCGCACCATTCCGGCATTCTCAGGGCGAGCGTCTGGTGCAGTAGTTTCTCAGTGCGAATATGGACGCTGACATTCTCATCCCAAGGGTAGTTTCCGCTGATGGCAATTTTAAGGCCGTTATCCAAGAGAGTTTCGTTACCAACGTATAAATTGATATACAACGCATCGCTGCGTTGAGTGTAAATGTAGTGACCAATGGAAGTTAGTATGCGTGCGATATTAGGTGGGCAGCAGGCGCAGCCGAACCAGCGTTGACGTATCGGTTTGACGTGGTCGTAGATATGGTTAAACGGGATACTTTTAGGATGAACCTCTAGAGGATTCACGTAAAAGAAATGGCGGCCATCCAGTGCCATGCCGCCCAACACGGTGTTGTAGAGTGCTCGTTCCATCACGTCTGCGTATTGGCTATCTCCCTCCATTTGCAGCATGCGGTTAGCAAACATCATGAGGCCAATTGACGCGCAGCTTTCGGCATACACGGTGTCATTGGGCAGATCGTAGTCTGAACTGAACGCTTCGCCACTGCTCTGCGAGCCAATTCCGCCGGTAATGTAGAGCTGGCGTTGAACCATGTTGTTCCACAGGCGTAAGCAGGTCTGACGTTTTTCTTCATCGTTATTTAACCGTGCCAAATGGGCTGCACCCGCTAAGAGGTAGACAAAACGCACAGCATGGCCAATCGCGCTTTGTTGAAGAGCTAAAGGTTCATGCGCCTGACTGTACGCTTTGTCTTTCACCATCCATGCGGGACCATAGGTGTTCCAGTAGGAAGTTTTACCGCGCTTTTCGTACTCTTCATCATAATAGTGCGGTGGGTGGGAACCTCGCTGTTCAACAAAGTATTGGGTTAGTTTCATGTAACGTGAATTACCGGTGACTTCATATAAACGCATGAGTGCCAGTTCGATTTCTGGATGTCCGGGATAGCCATGCAGTTGGTTTTCATGGGGGCCAAATACGCCGTCGATGTGATCGGCAAGGCGGCAAACGACGTTGAGCAGACGGCGTTTGCCCGTGGCTTGGAACCACGCAACACCGGCTTCAATCATATGTCCTGCGCAGTAGAGTTCATGGCATTCTGCTAAATTCGTCCAACGATCCTGCGGCGCTTTCACGGTGAAGTAGGTATTCAAATAGCCATCTTCACACTGTGCGGCTTCTACCAGTTCAATCACATGATCGGCAGTGCGTTCAAGTTCGCGGTCAGGTTTTTGGCACAAAGACCAAGCCACAGCTTCTAACCATTTTGCGACATCGCTGTCTTGAAAGACCATGCCGTAAAATTCACCATTTTCCAGCCCAGCCGCAATGCGGAAATTTTCGATAGCGTGGCTAGGCTCAGCATCGCTGACGCGATCGTTTAACGCATCCCATTGATAGGGAATAACGACGTCACGTACCAATCGTTGATATTGTCCCAAGAAAGGATCGCTGACGTGCACATGGTTTAAGTCTAATTCTTGCGACGGAATGCTTGTGGTATTGGGCTGAACGGTCTCTAAAGTACTCATATAAACTCTCCTGAAAAATAGGGCAAATTAGGCCTAACCGGCGTGACGCGTTTGCAAATCGCTGGAGATGCGATTCATCATCGGGTCATTGAGGCGGCAAAAGCGGATGGCAAAGGCGAGAGCCAAATGAAAGAAGGCGGGCAGCAGCGTTTCAAGTGCGGTAATGCCGTTGAGTGACGCAGGCGTTTGATTTGCCATACCAGGCTGATAGGCCACCCAGATAAACACTAAACTTAAAACGCCGGCGCTAGATGCCCATGCGAGCTTGATAAAGAACAGGTTGAAGGCGAAGTTCATGCCTGATGAACGAACACCGTTTTTCCATTCACCATAATCGTCAGCAAAGGCCATGATGGAGAAGTGCAGTGGTAGCGTGAAACCAAGGATGATGCCATTGCCTAAAATGACAGCTAGCCACAGGATCTGGAACTGAGGCCCTGTAGGGATAAACCACATAATAACGGCGAGTAACGCAAGAATAAGATTGGTGACGTAATACAGACGCACGGTATCAAATTTACGCGACAGGGGACTGACGATGATGGCGCCTAGTATGGACGCGACGGTGACCATGGTGAAAAATAATGATGCAAATCCAGTGCTGCCTTGCAGAACATAGGTGATGAAGTACATGTAGCCACCGCCGCGTAGGTTAAACACGTTGATCAGCAGAAATGACATCACTAGCACCAATAGCATTTGATCGTTATTGCGTAGTCCTGACATGTGCTCGCGTAACGTGAATTTGCCCATCAGCGCGAGCGGAACGCGTTCTCTAACCCAGAAGAAGCAGCATAGGAACATGACGACGGCAACAGCACACAGCGCGCCGACACCCAGTTGATAGCCTAAGGCTTGGTTACCTTTCCCCAGAATGTCGATCAGCCAAGGTAAGCCCACTGAGACTAAGAATCCAGCAACGCCGCATAACACAAAGCGCCATGATTGACAGGAGATGACTTCGCTGTGACGCGTCGTCATGGTGTTGATCAGCGCGCAGTAGGGAACGTTAATCGCGGTGTAGCTAATGGAAAGCAGGAAGTAGGTGACGAATGCCCAGAGGATTTTCATATTCATGCTGACGTCTGGCACAGTAAATGTCAGCACGCCAACGATCCCAATGGGTAACGCAATCCAAAGTTGCCAAGGGCGAAAACGTCCCCAGCGACTGTTGGTTCGGTCAGCGAGAATGCCCATCAGTGGGTCTGACACGGCATCGATGATGCGTAGAGCGATAAATAGCGTGCCGACAAGTGCGGGGGTTAGCCCAAAAGTATCGGTATAGAAAAAGGTGAGAAAATTCATAATAAGGCAGGTGATCACCGTGCCACCGGCATCGCCTAGGCCATAGCCGATTTTCTCGCGAATACTCAATTGTTGGTTATTATTTTCAGCAACAACGTCAGTCTGGTTTATAGGGGTAGCGGTCATGTTGACTCCTCGCGTATTGGCGACGTAATCATGCCGAAGTGAATAAAATTAATTATTCACAGTGGTGGGTTTATTATTTTTAAGTGTCAGTTCCTTGTGTCGACATAATTAATCTCGCACAGAGCATAGGGAGCAACAAGAGTAGGTAAAAGTATAAAAAGATAACGATTCCGACTTGATGGAAAAACTGTGAAGGCGATCGGTTAGTGTGAATTTTAAACGCCATTCTCGTGAGTTTAATGATTAAAATTAGCGAAGTTTATTGATAGGTGACGATTATGCTTGAGATTGCACTGGATTTACCTATTCGAGTTCAAAATGGCGGATTGTTCATTTCACGCGGGATTGGTGTGCATCCATCGAGAAAGTTGTCTTCTTGGGAGCTGATTTTTGTAGAGAAGGGAACGCTTGCGATACGTGAAGACGACACGAGTTTCTCTGTTTCAGAGGGAGAGATCTTGCTGTTGCAACCACAGCGCAGCCATCGTGGATTAGAGACGTTTCCGTTAGATTTAAAATTTTATTGGCTGCATTTTGATATTAACGCCTTTGATATTGATGAAATAGCTAGAAAATATGGACGTAATAGCTCTACAGCGACGCTGTTATCGATACCTCAACATTGTAAAGTTCATGATCCGCAATATATTACCTCCTTATTTCGACAGTTTCTTAATGAACAGGAAAATAGAAAACAGCCAGCAGCATTGTCGCTCATTTTCCTTTTAATGCTGCAACAAATATCAGATGCATTGCCAGACGATGCCAATATTACTAATTCAGGCGTTGCCTTGGCCTACAAGGCTCGCCAGCTTATAAAAACACAATATCATCTGCCCATTAGCACCTCATCATTAGCCGGACAGTTATTTTGTAACTCAGACTATCTTGGTCGCGTGTTTCGCAAAACATTTGGCGTGACGTTGACCGAAGCCCTCCATCGTCAGCGGGTGAGCAGCGCGGAGAAAATGTTGCTAAACGATATGTGCTCAATCGCCGAGGTCGCTCAGCGAAGTGGTTTTCATGATGTCGGCTATTTTAGGCAGATATTTCGCAAACAGATTGGTTTAACGCCAGTGGCATACAAGCGCCGCTACTGTAAGGAACACATCAACTCCGACTAATCGGTTAAAAAGTGATGAGTAAGGCACTGATTTAATGATCTTGCTCACAGTTCAAAGAAAACAAATTGTTAAATAAATGTATAGTGTTATCATTAATTTGTTGAATAACTTCGACATAGAGTTTCTCATGCATTTGCACCCGCTTGTTTTACTTGCTGATTTTTCAGTAAGTGAAGGCGGGTTTTCTTTTTTGTTTGAACCCCCATCTGGGCTTTCCTTCTCGCGATTCTCCATCACGGTACTTGCCCGTATGGGCAGCGGGTGTCGTTTGGTTTCAATACACGCAGTTTTGTGACCCGTCAATCGTGCTACTCACACCGGATATATGGCGCTAGGATGAGACTGAATCTCATTTTGTATGTTTAATTAAATTGAAAGAATAAACAGCTGTAATTATATTTTATAATGAATGAAAAGTTCGTAATCATTTTATTTATTGGTTGATGTGTTCACAGTCTTATTTTCATTTACGAAGTAAAAATTAATTAAAAAAATAGAGTGGGGTAAGATATCATCGCATTATCTGGCTCGGTAAGCCAAACTTCGCGCTCTCGGGAACTATCAATGTATGCTTAATCTTAACTCTGTTTTATTTATCGTCGTCGCAGTGGGACTACCCGCGTCTGCATTGGCAATGGATTGTAGCAAGGCCACCTTGAAGGATGACGTTGCGATATGCGGTGATACAACGTTGATGCAGTTGGATGCTGTACTTAACAAAAACTATCTCTCAGCAAGACAACATTCAGATAAAGATATACTGAAAACTCAACAGCTAAGCTGGCTAAAGCAGCGCCAGCAATGCGGGGATGATACAGGCTGTCTCGGAAACTCGTATGTTGAACGTATCAAGACGTTGGCGGAGAAAGATAATGTTTCAGTGATACACAATGCATCGAAACAATGGGATTTTGTGTTATCAGTTTCTGCTTGCAACAAAGATGATTCATATCCGACCTGTGAAGGTCCTGGAACGTTAGATATTTTTACCAAAGGAACGGGGCAATGGGTTCAACGTATACCTATGGATAATCTCTTCATTGAATTGGATGCCAAAGGGAAAGCAACGGCAAATTTGGTTGAGATGTACGGCGAAAATAATAGTGGTTTGGTATCAGAAGATATTAATTTTGATGGTAGCGATGATATTGCATTACGTGCAGGCAATGAAGGCGCCTATGGAGGCCCTTCGTATGATGTGTTTCTTTACCAGCCGAAATCTAAAACCTTTAAGAGACATGAAGCCTTAACCGAGCTGGGTAGCACTAATCTGGGGTTATTCGACGTAGACCCTAAGTTACAAACGCTGACGACTTCGACCAAAAGCGGCTGCTGCTGGCACCAGTTTAGTGTATGGAAGATAAAGAACAACCAGCCTCTGTTAATTAAAGAAATCACTGAGGCCGCCTCTCCTGGCGAAAAGCCAGACTTTATGACGATAACCACTACTATTCGAACATTAGTTAACGGGCAGTGGAAAACGTCTGAATCGAAAGATCAAGTACCGGAATAGAGTTTAATTTATAGATCATACACAGCGGATATTCAGGATAAATATATTCTTATCAGTTATTGGAATGGTATGAATGATGCTGAAACGCTGGACTGTTCTTTGAGTGGCTGTGTTTCAGCGCCTATATTTAATTTTAGCGGGCATTTTGTTAATCAGAATGAATCAAAAAGCTAGGCATCGCGGCGCTAAAAAATTAGAGACAGGATGTTGATATCGGCTTTGTTTATAGTGATAGTGAATAGGTATATATAATGAATAAATTGATGGCTTTATTGCTTTTAGGTGTTTTTCCAGCCAGTGTGTTTGCTGGAGAGAACTACAAAAAAATAGATGACTTTATTGCTCAGACTTATCAGAAGAGCGATGACCAGAACGCACCGTGGCATAAAAAAAGGAAGGCTGACGAGGCGATCGTCTCTGATTACTCGCTGTGCTATAACAAAATGATAAGCCAAAAAAGTCAATATTATCTCGTTGTTATGTGTCCAGACATGTCTAAATCTACCTATGATAATGAACCTTTCCCTACTGACCTTTATGTCTTACAGAAAACGGACCAAGGTTATACGCTGCTCGCCAGTGAGCAAGATAGCGGAGAACAATTTGAGGATGTCGTAAATATTGGCTCAGAAAAATGGGCGGTGCATGGTTCATCTTATGCCATGAATCAGGGATATGAACAGGCGCATGATACTTTAAGTCTATTTGTCAAAAATACTTTTATCCCCGTCGCGCAGTGGACTTCACATCAGGATAATTCAGGCGCAATTAGTCCACAGGAGCCAGAACAATACGAGCATATTGAAAATAAGCTTTCAATTGATAGCAGCCAGCCTGATGCAGATTTTTACCCTCTAATTATTAATTCGGTTGGCAACCGAGGTGCAACAAAAATAAATGAAAAATATAAAATAAATTACGCTATGGATAACGGTGGATATATCATTCCTGACGAATTGAATGAAGGCTACTAAATGAAACTGGGCCTGTTAAAAATATTATCTACATCGCTATTGCTTTTATCAGTTCAAACTATGGCTGCTCAGTTAACTGATGGTAGCCGAAAACACGTTGCTAGCGAACTCAGTAAATCATTACTTTGCGTAGGAGACTCTGAAAATTCAGCTGCAGGAGAACCAGAAAGCGACGCCATGCTGAAAAAAGCAGGGGCAGTCATCACGATGATCGAAGATCCTTATTATAACCAATTCAGATACAACTTTTTACAGCCGCTAGATGTTGATGGTCTTCATCTGTATGCCGTGCAGCAATTCGTTGGTGAAGGCGGCGTTATTTTTATAGCTGAAGTTGAAGGCGACCCTAAATCTTTTGCTAAGCAGATTAATGCTCGACCGGCTAAAAAAGATGAAACTTATCTTGGTGTGCAAAACGTCTCTTTTTATAAAAACATTGGCAATAAGATCATGTCGCTTGCTGAGCCTGATTATGAAAGAGTTGTTATTGGGCAAAGCCAAATACAGAAAATTCAGGGGCGTTTCTTTTATGGCTGCGTACAGCCGATGGATCTTGGTTAGTGGTAGATATTGAACATGAGTATCAATGGCGCGGGTTAGCGCGCCATTGAAAATCGCTCGCGTTATTCGTAACGCCGGTAATAAATCTCCAGACGATTCTGTAGTTTCCCCAGCACGGTGCTGAACATGAGATAAATCAGTGCTGCTTCAACGTACAAAATCAGCGGCTCGTAGGTAACCGACACGATGCGCTGCGCCGCCAAGAACATTTCAGGCACGGTGATAACTGCGGCCAGTGACGTGTCTTTGATTAAGGAGATAAACGAGTTAGACAGCGGCGGTAAAGAAACAAACACCGACTGCGGTAAAATGACGCGGCGCATCGCCTGTGAGCTGCTCATGCCAATTGAATATGATGCTTCCCACTGGCCTTTGGGGACCGAAATAATCGCGCCGCGGATAATCTCAGAAGTATAAGCGCCTACGCTCAGGGTGAAGCCAATCAGTGCAGCAGGGAAGGCATCTAGGGTGATTCCCGCACTCGGCAAGCCGTAGAAAATCAGGAACAGCTGAACCAACAGAGGCGTGCCGCGAATAACCCATACATAGAAATCAAAAATCCACTTTACTGGTTTTGGTGCGTATAAACGCGCCAACGCAGTGATGAACCCCACGATGATCCCACCGATGAAGGAGAGGATCGCCAGCGGCAGGGTGAATTGCAGCCCGGCAGAAAGCAGGCTCCAAAACGAATCTATCATCAACTGTAGCCAGGCAAGGCCGTGAATATAGTCAGTCAGGCCGTGTAGCCATGCCATATGCCGTACTCCTAAATACAAAAAAGTCTAAAAACAACAGCCCGCCTCATGGAGTGATGGCCCAAAGGGCGTTCACAGAGGCAGGCTTTTAAACAACGAATTTAACGTTATGTGCTAACCGACTAACTCTCTTACTGAGAAACGTCTTGGCCGAAGTAGCGTACAGAAATCGTTTTGTAAGTGCCATCAGCTTTGATTTCATCAAGCGCTTTATTCACCGCTTTCACCAATTCAGGCTGATCTTTACGCAGCAAAATGGCCGAGTTTTCAGTGTTCTCATCTGTCGCCACGATTTTCACTTTCGCGTCTGGCTTGTGCTTTTTAAAATCAAGGAACGACAGGTTATCGTTCAGCGTCGCCGCAGCGCGTCCGCTCAGAACCAAGTCCAGTGACTGGTTGAAGCCGTCTGTAGGAACTAAATCAGCACCATTTTTGGTTGCCAGTTTAGAGTAGTTACTGGTCAGGCTTTGCGCCGCTTTTTGGCCTTTCAGGTCTGCAAAGCTTTTGATAGTGGTGTTGTCATCGCGCACAACCAGCACGGCCTTGGAGCCGATATAAGGCTGGGAGAAATCAAATTTTGCTTTACGTTCGTCGGTAATACCCACCTGGTTAATGACTGCGTCATAGCGTTTCGCGCTCAGACCGGCAATCAGACCATCCCAACGACCTTCCACAAATTCAGGTTTAACACCCATTTTTTCAGCCACTGCACGCGCAACGTCAACGTCGAAGCCAACCAGTTTTCCACTTTTATCATGGTAGGTATAAGGCGCATAGGTGCCTTCAGTTCCGAATTTCATTACGCCCGCAGACTTGATTGCAGCCAGATCGTCGGCTGCCTGAGCCAGTGCAGAAGTGGCAAATAATGAGGTAGCAAGTAGAGCCAAGGTCATTTTTTTCATAGGTATCCCAATGTCTTACTTAAATTATTTGTTTAAAAAGAGCGCAGCTAATTGCGCTCCGTTATTGATGATGAAGCTAAACCATTGTTGATGGTTTGCTAAATCACATTAAGCGATTATCAATAACTAAAAGGAATAAAGCTTAAAAAATAAACAGCACAGTGAGGCGGTGTTTAGACCCTATCTCCGATGCCTATGACTTAATGATAATAAAAGGTGAAGAGAATATTAAATTATTTGTAGTTATTAGCTAATGCTTCCTCTTTTACACCTGTGGCGATCACGCTTTGTTGGATTCTGGTTTCATTTGTAGTCCAAATGCTTTCGAGTCTTTGGCAAATGAGGATTGAAGTGGAAAATTCGATCTATTTATTGCATTCGAGTGTTTTGCCATAGTGAAGATGAATGTTAACCAGATGTTTATAACTGATAGCAACTCATCCTGTGGGCGTGATTCGATGAACGCCATTGAGAGACAGCTATTCAGCAAAAAATAAAGCGAGAGGGGCACTATGACTCACCTGCATATTGACAATATTCCTGAAGCAATCAAAGCCACCAAACAACAACTACGTGCGGCGTTACCTGATTATCGAGAGGTGTTCACAGCCCTTGAAAAACATATCCGTGAACAGGTTAATGCGGTGAAGCAGAGTGATGAGCCCGTTCCGCGTTTACATGCGCAAGACATTATTGACGGTAAAGTGACTCAGGAGCAGCGAGATAAAATCCGTCAGGCGGGGTGTTGTGCTATTCACGGTGTATTTGCGCAAGATCAGGCCGAGGAATGGAACCAAGAGATTGGTGATTATCTGGAGCGAAATCATTTCACCGAGCGCCTAAAACACGCGGCGGAAGACAACTATTTTGGTGATTTAAAAGACAGTAAACCGCAAATCTATGGCATCTATTGGTCCCGCCCGCAGGTGGAGGCACGTCAGAGCGAAAGAATGCGTCAGGTACAGGTTTTTTTAAACCGACTGTGGGAAAGCGAGAGCGCAGGCCAGCAGCATTTTGATGCTGAAAGAGTGGTGACCTACGCCGACCGGACGCGCCGTCGTCCACCGCGCTCGTCATCGTTGGGATTGTCTCCGCACGTTGACGGTGGTTCGATTGAACGCTGGCTGGATGTGAAATTTAGAGAGGTCTATCGCCACGTCTTTTCTGGTGAATGGCAAAATTACAATCCATTCGCTGCTCAGGGGCGCACCGAAGTGAGAGAGTTTCCGTCTCCTGCCGTGTGCTCGATGTTTCGCACGTTTCAAGGATGGACAGCCTTAACGCCTCAACGTGCAGGCGCCGGTACGCTTAAGCTAATCCCTATCGCGAATGCGATGGCCTATGTGCTGCTGCGGGCGTTACAGGATGATGTGGCAGAGGATGATTTGTGTGGCGCCGCGCCCGGACGCGCACTATCTATTTCGGCGCAGTGGCATTCGCTGCTATTGGAAGCGGTAGTACCCATTCCCGATCTTGAAGCGGGAGACACGGTATTTTGGCACTGTGATGTGATTCATGCGGTGGAAAATGAGCACAACGGCGAGTTTGATAGCAACGTGATGTACATTGCCGCCGTGCCTTGGTGTGAAAAAAATGCGGCCTATTTGCAGAAACAGCTTCCGGCATTTATTGCAGGTAAAACGCCGCCGGATTTTGCGCCTGATGATTTCGAGGTCGATTTCGTCGGACGTGCTACACAGGACATGCTGAGTGAACAAGGTCAGCGCCAGCTAGGTTTTACGACCAAGTGATCAAACACGGGCAGGCGGCTGCCCGTGTTTGATCGAAAGCGTTAGCGTATGAGCTAAAGCAATAACCATCCCAGCGCAGCGGAGATAGCCAGTGCGGGAATGGAAAAAAGATGAAACTTCAACCAAATGCGCTTTTCATTAGCCATGCGGAGCGCAATAAGGTTGGCCATGGAACCCAGCGCGAAGCCAAAACCGCCAATGTTTACCGCATAGGCGAGTGTGATGCTGGCGGGAATGAATCCCAACAGCATAATCGTGGCAGGTACATTACTGATCAGCTGTGAAAGTAAAATTCCACTGGCATAGACGCCGGCGGTGGACAGGTGTTGCATGCTTTCAGTGAGCGGCAGCAGAACGGGCAACTGGGTAAACAATTTCACATCAATAAACATCGCGATAAATATCAGAATCAGCGCCCAGTCGACCATCAGGATGACTGTCGGCGCCAGCCATAACAGTGTGGCAAATACCGCCAACAATCCCCAATAGGGAACCCCAACGTCTACGCTGATAAGGAATAGCACATACAGCAGAACGCACGCGATGAGCAGCCTACGCTGGCAATGATTGTCTGCGTGGCTAACAAGAGGTCGAATGGTTTTGGCTGGGAAGCAAAGCAGGGTGACCAACAGGAGCACGCATATCAGTACGCCAGCGAGCGGTAGCATTTGCCAGATGAATGATCCAAAAGAAAGGCCGCTATGATTCCACAACAAAATATTCTGTGGATTGCCGATCGGTGTAAGTAATGAGCCAACATTGACGGCAAGCGCTTCAAAAATGATTAAACGTGTCACGGGCAGCGCGCTGAGTTTTTTGAGTGTGATGGTCAGCGGAACCACGATGAATAGTGCAACATCATTAGTCAGAAAGGTCGAGAGCAGCGCCGAAGCGCCAACCATAAATAACGCGAGGGTTCGTTCGCTGTTCAAACGTGCGATAATTTTGCGCCCTAGCCAGTCGAAATAACCGCTGACTTCAACGCTTTTGGTTAACAGCAGCAAACCAAGCAGTGTGGTAATCGTCGGCCAATCAATCCAGAGTGGATATTCGCGCAACGGGGCTGGAGTATAAAAGGCCAGAATGACACCGGCAGCCAGCAAAAAGATCAGTAAACGATCGCGTAAGATATTTCGAAAAGTGCTGCGTAACAGGTTTAGCATAACGATCGCTCAGTGAGTTCAGGCGCTTTGTTTATACATCACATGCAGAGGCTGGATCGTTGATAGCTGAATTTCGCTCTGGAGCCGGTAGTTAGTTGGCGTGATATCAAAATGTTTGCGGAACATGTAGGTGAAGTGTGACTGCGATGCAAAACCATAGTACACAGCAATATCAATAATAGACTCTTCGGTATGACGTAAACGCTTTGCAGCGCCAGACAGCTTACGTTCGCGAATATAGCGCCCTAAAGACATTCCGGTTGTTTCACGAAAGATCTTTTGCATATGCCACAGTGAATATCCAGAGTAGCGAGCGAGCTCATCCAGATAAATATCGCGACCCAGATGCTGCTCAATCCACTCACTTAGCGCGCATACCAAGGCAATATTTCGTTCGTTCTGCGTCATTCTTTCTCCGGTAATCGTTCTTATTAGCAACATGCCGTCTTTCACATATTACGACATCGCGTCGTTTACCACTATACCCATTACGCATACCCATCCTACTTGAAGCCGGTTCAACCTCAGCTACACTGGCAAGCAAACGTCAATTTAACAAGGAATGCCTGTGAACTCATCTCCCATTGCGTTAGTCACCGGAGCAAGCCGCGGTATTGGGCGCGCAACGGCGTTATTACTTGCCAAACGCGGTTATCGAATATGTATCAATTATTGTCAAGATCATAGCGCTGCGCGCTCATTGGCGAGTGAAATTGAAACGCTCGGGGCTGAAAGTCTGCTGGCCTGTGCGAACATTGCGGACGAATCTGCTGTTTGTGAGATGTTTGATTTGTTAGATCAGCGCTGGGGAAGGATAGACGCGCTGGTCAATAACGCGGGAATTTTGCATACGCAGTCGACAATCGAAGGCTTGACCGCAGAGCGGATTAACCTGATTTTGCAGACCAACGTGACCGGTACGTTTTTGTGTTGCCGAGAGGCAGTAAAACGTATGGCGAAACGCCACGGCGGCAGCGGTGGTGCCATCGTCAACGTTTCTTCTGCGGCGGCGAGAAGTGGTTCGCCTTTTGAATATCTCGATTATGCTGCGAGCAAAGGCGCGATGGACACCCTGACCAAAGGGCTATCGATTGAAGTGGCGGCAGAAGGTATTCGGGTTAACGGTGTGCGTCCTGGGTTTATTTATACGGATATGCATGCTGACGGCGGCGAGCCCAATCGTGTGGACCGCATCAAATCGTCGTTGCCAATGCAGCGGGGAGGCAGACCAGAAGAAATTGCGGCGGCGATAGTGTGGTTGCTGTCGGAAGAAGCTTCCTATTCCACCGGCAGCGTTCTTGATTTGGCCGGTGGAAAGTAGCCTTAGCTAGAATGATTAACGCGATTTATTTTGTTGGTGGTTCGTACGGCAGGGTATCAATACGCAGCGTGCGGTAATAAGCCAGACGCTCGCGGAAGTAGGTGCGAAGATGCTCCGGCTGTTCTCGCTCAACCAGCTCTGCAATCACCGGCATGTGGTATCTTTCTTTGTAAGAGACACCGGCTGCCGCTAAATCAACGTTAACTTTGTCCATTTCTTCTTGAGGAAGATTTGCCAAATTGAAACTCATGTGACCTCCTGTTGCGTCGGTGCCATTATTCCAGAATGTCGCCGCTGACTCTATGGCTTCTTGTATCCCCCCATGTTTTGCTGAACAAAAAGCAAACGGAAAGGGGACTGATTAGGAGTCATTAGGAATTCTGTAAACAGAGGGTGTCAGTAACCAGCGCTTTAGCCTAAACTCACAGGCTATTCGCACTTGCTGCCTCTGAAATTATAGCGAGTTAACAATGTCTGGATATTAATTTTATATCATTGTCAGTGTCTATTAAGTGAAATTCTTATTTTAATAAGACATTAAAACATTCAATGTATTAATAAGTCCTCGACTGAAGAATGCAAAGAGAAATAATAAACTCCAGTTAAATAAGTCACCCGAGTGGCATTTTTTAGTGAGTTCTTCCTTGGGAGGTTATTGTGAACATTTGATGACAGATGCGGCGAAGATATGAGTTCTAAATCCTAACAGGATGATGAAGCGAACATGGCGAGAATATTCTTATATGGTTTAGGCGAGGGAGGTTAAGCGTCTTTGTAGAGGGCTGCCGTAGGTACAAAGAGTAAGGCCTAGAAGGGCTTGCAGAGTAAAAATGTCATTAAAACATTATTTTTCATTGTGTTAAGTCTAGAATTCAACTTCTGTTCACTGGCGGGAGTGTACTTTAATAGACATGTAAGTCCGCCTTCAATATGTAATTTTAGATACGTGAGCGTCAAAATTAAAAAAAAATCGTCGGTTTTGGCAGAAAAATCCTAATGACTTCCTTGCCCTTTGGAATGTCGATTATGAGATTAATCGTAGGATTAATTGGTTTAACTGTATACATTCTGCATGATAGACTAAACGTATATTAAGTTATCATTTGTTCTAAAGGTTTTTATTAAGCCAATCTCTGCGTCTGGATTTAATCTAATTATTGTATGGGGTATATCCCAAATGCAACCCTTGATGAGCATAATTCTGGTTGCGAGCTAATTATAGATGAAAATATATTAGGATAAGGAAATATTTTCATCCTTTAATTTTGCGAATATAACTTAAGAATAAAAATCTAAAGTTTATTAATTTAATTCCCCGAGGAAATGATGAATAAAATTTATCGTGTTGTATGGAACTTCGCCGTAATGGCATGGACCGCTGTTTCTGAGTTAGGGAGGGGGAAGACTAAAACGTCATCCCCCAAAAAACTGCAGCGACCTCGGCTTTGCTGCTATGGGCTGGCTTCATCTATGCTGCTATTCATCGCTGGAGAGGCCTCGGCTTTAGACATCAATGGTTATACTGATTTTACGTCATCAACATCAATAACAGACGGTTTACAGTGGAATACCACCGCAACGGTACAGGTTGATAATGGTGCTGATGTTACTGTTTCAGGTGGTAATCCGACCTTAAACATGGCGCCTACAGGTGGTGCCAATACATCCTTGTGGATAAATGGTGGAAGCCTTACAACATCAGATAATAGTACTGTGCTGATGGGTAACAATAGTATGTTACAAATCGGTGGTGCTCAACTGGGGGGACTGACATCGGAGCAATCAGGTGGCGCTGCTGGCGTTCTTTCTGTTGGCGATATACAGACAGCGGCAGGAGCTACGGATGCGACCATTTGGATGTTTGGTTCAACTAGCAGTACAGCTAAGTTGAATGCTTCAAACATCAGTCTTACGGCAGACAAAAATAATATATGGCTAGCTAATCCTAGTAATTCAGAACTAGGTGCTGATGTGAATGTTACTGGAAATATGACCGTGGCGAATACCCTTGGTGGTACTTTCATGATGGTGGGGAATTCTCAATTAAAGGTGGGTGGCGATTTATATCTAGATACCACGAATGGCTCTTTTTTAGCGACTAATAATAATACCTCACAAGGAATTATGGTGGGTGGCGATTTGACATTTGTTAACAATGTCAAATTATCGGATGTAAACTCCGTTAGTACCGAGGCGGGTATCTACTCGACAGTTGTAAATGTTGAGGGAGATATCAATGTTATAGGGAAAAACGTAGGTAATACAGGGCTTCAAATTATCAATGCAAGTGATACCGGTATAACGACGCATGGTGATTTTAATATAGTATCCTCAGTAAGTGGTAATACTACTGATGTTATTATGGGACATGCTGCGAAAGTAACCGCTGGTGAAGATATTAATCTTAATAGCGTACAGGGAGGGAAAGTTAACCTCTATATCGGTGATTCTCGATATGGTGCGCCGACAAGCATTGTAGCAAAGAATATTGTCATGAGTGGCGCTGGTGAGAATAAAGTTATTTTTAATAACACCAAACCAACGCAACCAGGCACTGATGGTTATTTATTTAATGTTTCAATCAATGGTGAAGGTACTGTTGAACAACAGTCTGGCCATACAACGCTTGGGGTGGCCTCTGATTATAAAGGTGGGACGATAATTAATGGTGGTTTGCTCTCCATTGCTAATAATAAAGCACTAGGGAATGAAAATGTCGCTATCAATACCGATCCCAATGATAATAAAACCGGACTTGATATCGCATACACTGATGGCTCCTCATTTGAGAATAAATTATTAGGTAACGGTGATACCACGGTTTCCGGTAATGCACAGATAACAGGGGTCAACGATACTTATGCGGGTAACTGGAATATAACCGGGAAAGCGGCAACAGATAAAACCGTATCCTCTACTCTGAGTAATTTTGGTTCAGGAAATATCAATGTAGAAAGTGATGGCTATTTAATCGCGAATTCAACGGGTGAGTTCACCTTCGAGAATAAACTGTCGGGTACGGGCTATGTTGTTGCCGACAATAATGGTAGTGAGTTTACATTCAGCACAGCAACAGGAACTGATTTTGCTGGTGATGTTATTCTCAATAATAACCTGTTTGCGTTAGAAGGTGATAATTCAGCTGCGTTAACGCATGCTACGTTGCATATCGGTAGCGGAAACGAGACTTCAGTCGGAACAGGAAATCAGAACCTCGGTGGGCTAGCGTTTGATGGCGGCACACTGGTATTTGGAGATGTTAATCCTGGTGATACAACCAGCGATCGCTTTATTGAGACGACCCAAGACCTTAATTTAACGGGCAAGGGACAGATTCAGATTACTGACGGTGGAGACTTCGAAAACACCGTACAGCATCCTGACACAACCTTGCCACTACTCCAGCAAGATGACATGGGGGGAATGGTTAAATTGGCCGATAGCCAAGGTACGGTTACAGGAACTGGGGGCAATCTGAGCTTGATTGATCAAAACGGTACTGTTATCTCGCAAAAAGTAACCTCCCAAATTACGCAAAATGGTGAAACGGTTGCTAATGGTGAGTATGACTATCGCCTTACCAGCGGAGAAAATAATGATGGTTTGTACATTAACTACGGATTGACTCAGGTTGAATTACTGGCACAGGGTGATAATGCGCTAACACTCAGCGCTGAAGGAAATACGGGGAATGCTGCCGACCTGAGTGCCAAGATTATTGGGGCTGGCGATCTGCGTATCGATACGGATACAGACCTTTCTTTGTCAAACAGCGATAACAACTATACCGGTATGACGGACGTTGTTGCGGGTACTCTGAAAATGGGTAACGATAATGTACTGGGACAGACTCGATTGCTGAACCTCAACAGTGGCAGTCAGTTCGATATGAACGGCTATGCTCAGACGTTGCAGAATCTCCAGACTGACGCAGGTAGCACGCTCGATTTCAATCAAGGCAGTCTGACCGTTAACAATGGTACGGTCGATGGCAATATGAGCGGTGCGGGTAGCCTAACGGTGGCGGGTGGAACATTGACGGTTAGCAGTGATAATGCGGCGATGAGTGCTGATACCACAATTGCATCAGATGGTGTTATCCGTATGCTGTCGAGCCAGGCGCTGGGAACCGGTAGCGTGAATAACCAAGGCCTGCTCTATCTTGGGCAAGATGGTGATAGCCACGTAACGCGTGACACGTTAACAAACTATCAAACGGGCGCATTAACCAACAGTGGTACGGTCGTTATTGGTCATAACGATGCATCGGGACAGGCGATCGCGGGCACCACTCTGACGGTGAATGGCAATTATACGGGCGAGAATGGGCACTTGCAGTTCAATACCGTGTTAGGCGATGACAGTTCGGCCACGGATAAGTTAATCGTTACTGGTGATACCTCTGGTGATACTGGGGTAAGCGTTAAGAATGCAGGGGGAGTAGGAGACAAAACCCTGAACGGCATTGAACTCATTAGCGTAGGTGGTCAGTCTGACGGCACGTTCACCCAAGAGGGACGCATTGTCGCAGGCGCATATGATTACGCTTTGGTACGCGGTCAAGGCAGCAATCAGGGTAACTGGTATTTAACCAGTCAAACCTCGCCTATCGACCCTGTAGATCCACCGATTGATCCGGTTGATCCTCCAATTGACCCCGTTGACCCACCTGTGACACCACCGGGTGGTGGGGAGCATGTTAATCGACCTGAAGGTGGGAGCTATATTGCCAACCTTGCCGCGGCAAATACCCTGTTTAATACGCGTTTGCACGATCGTTTAGGTGAAACCCAATATGTCGACGCGCTGACCGGTGAGAAAAAGGTCACAAGCCTATGGCTACGTCAAGTGGGTGGACATAACAACTGGCGTGACAGCAGTGGGCAGTTGAAAACACAAAGTAATAGCTATGTGGCTCAGTTGGGCGGCGATGTGGCGCAGTGGTCAACGGATGGTTTAAATCGCGGTCATCTGGGGCTAATGACGGGTTATGCCAACAGCCATAATCAGACACATTCTTCAGTCACTGGCTATGATTCTAAAGGTTCAATCAATGGTTACAGCGCAGGGGTTTACGGCACATGGTTTGCTAATGACGCCGATAAGAGCGGGTTATATGTAGATAGCTGGCTGCAATATAGCTGGTTTAATAACCATGTGAATGGTGAGCAACTGGCCAGCGAGTCCTACAAATCCAAAGGGCTGACAGCATCACTAGAAACGGGTTATACCCTGAAAATGGGAGAATTTACGGGCAGCCAAGGGACGCTTAACGAATGGTTTATTCAGCCACAGGCACAAGCGACGTGGAGGGGTGTGAAGGCGGATAAACATCGCGAAGATAATGGTACGCGAGTGAACAGTGAAGGTGATGGCAATGTACAGACGCGTTTAGGGATGCGCGCTTATCTGAAAAGTCATCATGCCATGGACGAAGGTAAAGGCCGTACTTTCGAGCCGTTTATCGAAGCTAACTGGTTACATAACACCCGTAGCTACAGCGCGAAGATGGATGATGTTCGTATTAGTCAAGCTGGAGCGCGTAACATCGGTGAAGTGAAAGTCGGTGTAGAAGGGCAAATCAACCCACGTTTGAACCTATGGGGCAATGTAGGAACGCAAGTTGGTGATAAAGGCTATAACGACAGCACGGCCATGATTGGCGTGAAGTATAACTTCTAGTTGATAGCATGATTCGAAGGCACCTTAGGGTGCCTTTTTTAATGATGAGGTGTAGCGCCAGCATCACGAAGCGGGAATGTGAAAGTAGAATAGAAATAAGGTTTAATCCCGAAAAATATTAATCTTTTTCAACTCAACATTGAGAGGTTACTTGTTGATGTCTAGCCTAGACAGCAGAAAAGGGGGTAGTCACCAATAGTTTTATTAATGTATTGTTTTATTTATAACCATTCATTAATAAGGGCTATTGCTGTATGACGACTAAACAATTCCCTCGGATGTACACAAATGAGCTCATACCTAAAATCCTTTCAAACCTTGATATATCAACCTGTAGCGACGAAATGCTATCAAGCCTAAGTGGCGATAGCAGGGTAATTATTCAAGAGCAGAAAGCCTATATTCTCGCTCATCCTCCCGTTGATATTTTTCGCTTTGCAGCAAAAGGTAGCCAAATTAGAGACGGTGAAACCACCAAAATAGCCTCTAATGAGGTGATGATTTATCTGAAAAATGATGTTTCTGCACGACCAGCACAAGTGGACGATAGCGTAATTTATCCTGATGGTACTACGGCACTGATTTTGACCTGCGCGGGTAAAGAGTATCGCTTTGGACAGGATCAAGCAGTACTCACTGATCGCCGTAGAGATAATGGTGATGAAGTCATAAATACGCCCCAAGATAGTTTACTGAATATTAAACGCTCAGGCGAGGCAGTTTCTGATGATTTCTTGGTGGAGTGTCACTGATGAATCGCATGAGTGTGAATGGCAAAGGGCAAGGATTGCATGGCGATAGAACAACGACAGGCGCCATATGTCTGACGAGTTTACCCAATGCATCGCAGAATAATCGCGGTATTTTGCGTATCGATGATGTAACCACCGCGTGCCCGAAGTGTGGCAAAGTCGGCAGAATCATTAGCGGCGATTCACGATCTACATACAATGGCCGAGCGACGGCGGTTGATGGTTCATTGGTATTATGTGGATGCCCAAGCGGGAGTAATCGGCTCATCGCGCCTCTTGGATGGTTAGAGTCGGAAATAGGCGCATCAGCGGAACAACCCTCAATATCAACGCCACAACAATTCGCTCAGGCGGCTAAAAAGCCCGAAGTGGAGCCGGTGGCGACTGAACAAGAGAATGTTTCAACGCCGGTGTTTGCTAAATCGCGAGAGCGCGGTGACGGAAATACCGAGGCAGGAACTGAACCGGAGACGCACGAAAATTTTGCGCTGATGGGGTATTTTCGGGCGGTGCCATTGCCTGAACCTGAACAACATGCGCAGAGTACGAAACGGCCTGAGACAGCACCCGAGCCGGAAAAACCGTGGTACAAAAAGCTCTTTGGCGGAGCATCATCCGCGGCACCAGCGGTAGCCGCGCCTATAGCTGCTAGTACTGTGTTTCCGTCAGGTTCCGCGGCGCTTGAGTGGGTTGGTGGGCGTTTCATGACGGCGGGCTCATGGGCTGTTCGCACCGTAGTTCCGTTCGGTGAAATTGCCGCCGCTGGTGCGGGAGCGCCTATTGCGGTGGCTCTTATCGGTATGATGCCTCGAACCCTTAATAGCGGAGAGCAGGATTTCATCAACCAGATGAGATTAGCTCAGTTGGCCGAGTCTCGGGGTAAGGCACCAACGCGGGTGCGTTTTCGTTGGGAAGATGATGGCCATGGGCGTCTATCCCCGAAAGGCTATCACACGCCAACGGAAAGCGGTTTATCCGAAGTACCTGTGCGTGAGATGAAACTCAACACACTGACTGGGCTGTATGAGTTTACGACAGAGGGTGAAAAGCCGGTCACGATTTACTGGAACCCTGACAAGTTAGAGCTAGATATTCCCTCGAATACAGGGCATCAGGATAGTCCAAGTTTACCGTCGTCCATAACGGTACTGCCGATACCGGAGAAGGTCGGAAGCGATATCGAGAGTTATCCCGCGCCGACTGAGGGGGATTTTGAGG
>ERZ827496.2059-NODE-2059-length-21264-cov-2.894479_pt1 | contig 21264 bp, 16 predicted proteins | sample MGYA00519769_ERZ827496 | MGnify/ENA primary metagenome ERZ827496 (study PRJEB31778, sample SAMEA3449327) | human gut metagenome | biome: human gut; feature: human-associated habitat; material: faeces | place: United Kingdom | collected 2010/2012 ...
AATCGAATCCCGAAATTAATCGAAAAGAAAGTGTATCAAAATCCCCTTGTCCCCGCGCTTGATATAATGCGATCCCGCGTCAAGCGCGGGAACAAAGGATAGTTTTGATACACTTTCCTGCTTTTTTTCTATCTTTACAGCATACCTAAAATAATATAACATGAAGAGCTGGACAATTTTATTAAGTACGTTGTGTTTATTCTCATGCAACCAACAGGAAAATAAATTTGAAAAATATGTAGACCCGCTGATCGGTACAGATATCCGCATCGTACAAGGAAAAGACAAGAACTCGACGGAAGAACGCGGACAAATCATGCCGGCAGTCGGGGTTCCACACGGTATGACCAACTGGGTGGCACAGACACAGGCGACCGAACAGAAATGTCATCCTCCCTACTATTATTTCCAGGATGCAATCCAGGGATTCCGGGCCAGCCACTGGATGAACGGCTCCTGTACACAAGACTACGGCAGCGTCACAATTATGCCGCTCAGCAATAAGCTCGAAATAGACCCGGTCAAACGCGCCTCCACTTTCGATCACACTCAGGAAACAGCAACTCCCTCCTATTATTCGGTCGACTTGAACGACTATGACATCCATGCCGAATTGACCGGACTCTCCCGTGCAGGCATCATGCAATTCTGCTTCGAACAGGATGGCGACCACTACATCGTGATCGAACCCAATAGTGATGAAGGTGTCGCCTTCGTCGAAATCGATCCGGAGAAAAAAGAAATAACCGGTTACAACCCCGTACACCGCATCTACCAAGGATACGGTAAGGAAGCCGGATTCAACGGACATTTCGTAATTCAGCTGAATGAAGAGATTGCCGACTATGGCGTTTGGGACAGCACCACGATCACCCCCGGACGAAAATCGGCAAAAGGACAAAAACATGCTGTCGGAGCTTGGATCAAGCTGACTTCCGATAAGCCGGGGAAAATACTGGTCAAAGTTGCCACTTCCTTTACGAGCATCGACAATGCCCGCAAAAACTTGGCTGCCGAAATTCCGGGATGGAACTTCAACGAAGTGCGACAGGCATCCTCCGACATCTGGAACCAGGCATTGGGGCAAATCGCAGTAAAAGGAAACAACGAAAAAGAAATGGTCAAATTCTATTCAGCTCTCTACAACGCACACTTCCTGCCCCGCACATTCAGCGACGTGGACGGCTCCTATCCGAGATTCGACGGTGACGGACAGATTATGAAGATGGACCACGGAACCTACTATTGCGACTTCTCACAATGGGATACCTACCGTGCCGTCCACCCTCTATTCTCCATCCTCACCCCTTCCCGCAACGGGGATATGGCACATTCGCTCGTGTTAAAAGGACAGCAAGGCGGTTGGTTGCCCATCTTCCCGTCCTGGAATAGCTACACGGCTGCCATGATCGGTGACCACTGCATCGCCATGATCGGAGACGCCATCGTCAAAGACACTCCGGGTTTTGACTATGAAGAAGCTTACACGCTGATGCGCAAAAACGCCTTCGAGGCCAATCCGGACTCCGGCAGCTATCGCGACGGGAAAGGCCGACGGGCAATGGAGTCTTACCTGAAATACAATTACGTGCCGTTAGAGGATCAAGTAACGGAAGCATTCCACCGTCGTGAACAAGTCTCCCGCACACTGGAATATGCCTATGATGATTTTGTCCTTGCACAGGTTGCGATTATAAAGCACTCATCAAACGGGCGGAAAACTACCGGAACGTAATCGACCCCGAAACAGGCTATGCCCGTGGACGCCATGCCGATGGAACCTGGATCGAGCCGTTCGATCCGTTTGCCTCCACTTCGTTCATCTGTGAAGGGACTCCTTACCACTACACCTGGTATGCTCCCCAGGACATAGCCGGACTGATCCGGCACATGGGCGGAAAAGAACGTTTCATCAACCGTCTGGACAACTTCTTCGAAGGAAACTATTACTGGCATGGCAACGAGCCGGGACACCACATCGCCTATCTTTTCGCTTATGCCGGTGAACCTTGGAAGACACAAAAATGGGTACATGATATCATCAACCGCGAGTATTTCACGACTCCCGACGGATTATCCGGCAACGACGATGCCGGGCAGATGTCATCCTGGCTGGTCTTCAGCATGGTCGGCTTCTATCCGGTCTGTCCGGGCATGCCCTACTACGTGATCGGCAGCCCGTCATTCGAAGAGAGCGTTATCACACTTGAAAACGGCAAGAAGTTCACGATCGAAGCCCCAGGAGCATCGGACAAGAATATCTACATCCAGTCCGCTACCCTTAACGGTCAGCCGTACGACAAGAGCTATATCCTCCATACAGACATTATGAACGGAGGCAAACTCTCGTTCGTCATGGGAGATAGCCCCAATAAAGAATGGGCTTCTTCCGCCGGATCGCTTCCACCTTCAATGGGATTATAAAGAACGACGCATAAAAAATCATTTACATATTCCTGCTCTGCCTCACCGTCCTACCAGACACAGGGCAGGAATTTTCAATATAGAGAAGAAAGCGGTAAAAACCGGAAAGGTAATCTACGTGGAATAAATATAGCTTTTCTTTTAAATTTTATTATATTTACGCGCTAATCGATAGGGTATATGGAATATTCAGCAGATTTAAAGGCCTTCAATCAATTATTCGCAGATTGTCAAGGACGGTTCATCCGCTTTGCGAATATATATGTGAGGGATATAGCTGTTGCCGAAGATTTCACTATAGAAGCGCTGATGCAATACTGGGAAAACCGGAACACGCTGAAGGCCGATTCCAATGTTCCGGCCTATATACTCACGATCATCAAAAACAAATGTATCAACTACCTGCAACATATACAAGTCAGGGAAGATGCCAGCGAACACCTGAAGAATCATGCCGAATGGGAACTGAACACCCGCATCTCCACCCTCGAAGCCTGCAACCCGGAAGAACTGTTTACAGCCGAGGCACAGGAGATCGTAAACAAAACACTGGCCACCCTCCCTGAACAGACCCGCCGTATCTTCATCATGAGTCGCTACGAAAACAAACCTTACAAAGAGATCGCAGAAACGCTCGGCATGACAACCAAAGGCGTGGAATACCATATATCCCAGGCCCTGAAAAAGCTACATGCCAATCTGAAAGACTACATACCTCTATTGGTATTCTTATCCTATATGAACTGATCCGGCCTTTCCGCCCATACACGGCTGTCTGGCTTTACTGAGTACCGAAAACAAAAGAACGCAGAATCATGCGGACTCATCTTACCAATGATGTCCGCATAACTCAGCGCCCTTCCGTATTTATCTGCGTCTGGTAATATCAATCCCGGTACGTTTCCGTCAAGCGATCACCTCAACAATGTTACCATCCGGATCCAAAACAGCTCCTTCATAATAACCGTCACCAGTAATACGCGGCTCGCCTACGATCTTGTAACCGTCCGAACGGAACTGTTCGATCATGGCATCCACCTTCTCTTTCGATCCGGTAGAAAAGGCAAAATGGGCAAGTCCGATGAAGACATCTGCCGTTTCTTTGGTAATATCGGTCCGCTGCATGATTTCAAGCGAAGCCCCTCCCTCGAAAGTGACGAAATAAGAGGCAAAGCCTTTCTTCGGATTCACATACTTCTCGTTGCTTTTCCCGTTGAAATACTTGATATAAAAATCACGCGAACGTTCCAGTTCATTCGTCCAGATAGCGATATGAGTCAATTGCATATGTTATTCTTATTTACAAATCCGGCAACCGGCGCATCTCGCCAGTTCTCCACGAAAACGTTTTTCTACTAATTTGTGCAAACGGTCTTTCAAGGCATCCAGACGTACGTAATCGATCACGTCCGCGGTGAAAGCTACGCTTAACAACATGCGTGCCTCGTCACGAGGAATGCCGCGGCTCTGCATATAGAACAAAGCAGTTTCGTCCAACTGCCCGGTGGTCATGCCATGCGAACATTTCACATCGTCGGCATAGATTTCCAACTGGGGCTTGCTGTACATGCGGGCTTCACGGGTCGCACAAAGATTGCGGTTCGTCTGATAGGCCGCAGTCTTCTGTGCATCTTCCTTCACTAATATACGGCCGCTGAACGCACCGACCGCATGATCGTCCAAAACATTCTTGAACAGTTCGTTGCTAGTACAATGAGGTACGGCATGCGTAATATGGCTGTAGGTATCAAGCTGCTGTTCTTTGTCCAGGATCGACATACCGCACAAAGTCGCTTCAGCCTGTTCGCCGTTCAGTTCGATATAATAGTTGTTACGGGTAAGGCCGTTATTCAGCGTGATACCATTCACCAAAACATTACTTCCCGCTTCCTGCTTCACATGCACGGAGGCAAAACGAGTAGTCGACATGCTGCTCTCTTCGAGGTCGTAATAATCGAAGAAGGCACCTTCACCCGCAAAGATCTCGACAACCTGCGTGGCTAAGAACTTGACATCGTCAATGCTATGATCGCACACCAACAGCTTGGCTTCCGAACGAGGCTCCATAATCACCAGGATACGGCGGTTCGCCATCGTGTCTACATCGCTGCGGAAGATATTCACCAACTGGATCGGACGCTCCACTACGACACCTTCCGGCACATAGACCACAAAACCATCCTGGGCCAGCATAGTGTTCAAGGCAACAATACCATCCTTACCGGTTGGTGCCGCCTTGCCATAATAGCGGGATGCCACTTCGGGATACTTTTCCATGAAAGTACGCATTCCCCCGGCATAAACACCTTCGGGAAGATGGGCTTTCGGTAACATCTTGTCATAGAAAGTATCATTCACCACAAAATAAAGCGAGGTACTCAGGTTGGGGACATCACAACGGAACACGTCGTACGGATTGACCGGGATATCAAGACGATTGATATTCACCCCGTAATCCGGAGCAAAAGCCTGCGCCACATCTGTATATTTATAATCTTCACTCTTCACCGTCGGAAACCCCAACCGTTCCAAATCAGCCAAAGCCTCTACACGCGGTAAATTCATCAACCCCGCCGCATGCCGGCAAATCAGATCCTCATAATGGGTGAAAAGATCGATATATTGTTGTTCTGCTTTCATTACTATCTAATTTTTTGGCATGGATTACACGGATTTCGCGTGTAATCCGTGCCTAATTATTCTTATTCTTCTCCCATCTCTTTCTTGATCCAGTCGTAGCCTTTTTCTTCGAGTTCGAGAGCCAATTCGGGACCGGCGGTTTTGACAATACGTCCTTTGTAGAGGACATGGACCACGTCGGGCTTGATATAATCCAGCAGACGTTGGTAGTGCGTGATCACGATAGCCGCATTCTCTGGCGTACGAAGTTGATTGACACCATTTGCCACGATGCGGAGGGCATCGATATCCAGACCGCTATCCGTCTCATCGAGAATCGCCAGCTTCGGTTCGAGCATCGCCATCTGGAAAATCTCGTTTTTCTTCTTTTCTCCGCCCGAGAAACCTTCGTTGACGGCGCGGCTGGTCAGCTTGCTGTCGATCTCGACCACCTTGGCCTTCTCGCGCATCATCCTCAGGAATTCGGCCGACGATAGCGGCTCCAACCCCTGGTATTTGCGCTTCTCGTTGACCGCATACTTCAAAAAATTGGCCATGCTGACGCCGGGAATTTCGACCGGGTACTGGAATCCGAGAAACAGTCCCGCCCGGGCCCGGTCTTCGACGCTCATATCCAGCAGGTTCATTCCGTCGAACGACACCTCGCCTTCGGTCACTTCGAACCGTTCGTTCCCGGCCAGCACCGAAGCCAGCGTACTTTTGCCCGAGCCGTTCGGCCCCATGATCGCATGCACTTCGCCGGCCCGCACCGACAGGTCGATTCCTCTGAGTATCTCCTTGCCGTCTACTACGGCGTGCAGATTCTTAACCTCCAACATATAAAGTATCTTTTAAGCGGTAGTCCGCACTCCGTATCCCCGGAGCGCGAATGTCCGATCCGTTAATCTCCTCTTTCGTCCGGCGGCGAAATGGCCCCGCCTTCGTTCTGCATCCGGCGGCTTTTTTTCAACGCCTGGTCGATGATGTAGAGCAACTGTCCGTTCACGCTGCGAAACTCGTCGGCGGCCCACTTCTCGATCGCTTCCATCCGCCGGGAATCGATCCGCAGTATGAACGTTTTTTGTTTTATCTCTTTAGCCATCCGCCTTGTCTCTCTTCGCTACTGGTGCAGCGTTCCGGTATTCACGACCGGCTGCGCCTGTTCGTCGGCACAGAGCACCACCAGCAAATTACTTACCATCGCCGCTTTCTTATCTTCGTCGAGATCGACCACCTTTTCGGCGGCCAGCCTATCGAGCGCCATCTGCACCATCGTCACCGCTCCCTCCACGATCTTTTCGCGGGCCGAAATGATCGCGGCAGCCTGTTGCCGGCGCAGCATCACCGCGGCGATCTCCGGCGCATAGGCCAGGTAATTGATTCGCGCTTCGACCACTTCGATCCCGGAGATCGCCAGCCGCGAATTGAGTTCGTGCTCCAACCGATCGTTGATCTCCTCGCCGCCGGAACGCAGCGTCACTTCGTCGGACGACTCGTTGTTATCGTAGGCGTACTCCCCGGCCAGACTCCTCAGCGCCGCATCGCTCTGCACGCTGACGAAATTCTGGTAAGCGGCCATCCGCGACGCCAGCGTCTCGCGCTGCTGCACGGCGACCACGCCGCCTTTCACCGGAACCGCCCTGACGCCGGACGTTTCCTGGCTGTCGATCTCGAACATCGCTTTATAAGTATCCTTCACCCTCCATACCAGCACGAGCCCGATCATCACCGGATTGCCGGCCTTGTCATTCACCTTGATCGGCTCGATGTCGAGGTTGCGGGCCCGGTACGTCATTTTTTTCTTCGCGTAGAAAGGATTCACCCACCAAAAACCGTTGTCGTTCAACGTCCCTTTGTAGACCCCGAAAAAAAGCATTACGCGCGCCTCGTTCGGCTCGATCATCATAAATCCCGGAAGACACAGCACGAACAGTAACAAACACAATCCGCCCCATACGGGCATCGCCTGCGTCAAGAGCCAGACGCCGCCCACGAGCAGCAATAACATGACTGCCAGCATCGAAAAACCGGACATCCGGAACCCGGCAAATTTCTTTTCATTCTTTTCCATAACCGCCCTTTTTAAAAGTAATATCAAAATGATATCACAATAATATGGAAAACGATTTACAAATCCAAATTTTCACCCGCGAAAATCATCCGACACTGCCTTCGAGGCTGATCGACAGCAATTTCTGCGCTTCGACGGCAAACTCCATCGGCAGCTTATTCAGCACTTCGCGGGCATACCCGTTGACGATCAGACCGACAGCGTCTTCGGTCGACAGTCCGCGCTGGTTACAGTAGAACAACTGGTCTTCGCCGATCTTCGACGTCGTCGCCTCGTGCTCCACGACCGCGCTGCGGTTGTTCACCTCTACGTACGGGAACGTATGCGCCCCGCAACGGTCGCCGATCAGCAGCGAATCGCACTGCGAAAAGTTACGCGCGCCTTCGGCCTTCGGCGAGACCCTGACCAATCCCCGATAGCTATTCTGACTGCGGCCGGCCGAGATCCCCTTACTGACGATCCGGCTGCGGGTATTCCGCCCGAGATGAATCATCTTGGTTCCGGTGTCGGCCTGCTGGAAATTGTTCGTCACCGCCACCGAATAGAATTCGCCGACCGAATTGTCGCCGGCCAGAATACAGCTCGGATATTTCCACGTCAACGCCGAACCGGTTTCGATCTGCGTCCACGACAGCCGGGCGTTCTCGCCGCGGCACATGCCGCGTTTGGTCACGAAATTATAGATTCCGCCATTGCCGTCCTTATCGCCCGGATACCAGTTCTGCACGGTCGAATACTTAACCTCGGCGTCCTTCATCACAACGATTTCGACGACGGCGGCATGCAATTGGTTTTCGTCGCGCTGCGGCGCGGTACACCCCTCCATATAACTGACGTAAGCTCCTTCGTCGGCCACGATCAGCGTCCGTTCGAACTGGCCGGTTCCGGCCGCGTTGATCCGGAAATAAGTGCTTAGCTCCATCGGGCAGTGCACTCCTTTGGGAACGTAACAAAACGAACCGTCCGAGAAAACGGCCGTATTCAGCGCGGCGAAGAAATTGTCGGTGTACGGAACCACGCTGCACATGTACTTACGCACCAGCTCGGGATAGTCCCGCAGCGCTTCCGAGAACGAACAGAAAATGATTCCTTTTTCGGCCAGCGTTTCGCGGAACGTCGTTTTGACCGACACGGAGTCCATCACCGCGTCGACCGCCACGCCCGCCATCAGCATCTGTTCTTCGAGCGGCACGCCGAGCTTATCGAACGTCGCCTTCAGCTCCGGATCGACTTCGTCCATACTGGACAGTTTCGGTTTCTGCTTCGGCGCAGCATAATAAATAATATCCTGAAAATCGATCTCGGGCAGATCCAGATGCGGCCAGCGCGGCATCGTCATCGTCAACCAGTGTCGGTTAGCCTTCAGCCGGAATTCGGTCATCCACTCCGGCTCGCCTTTTTTGGCCGAGATCATCCGGACGACCTCCTCGCTCAATCCTTTGGGAATGGTTTCGGTATCGATGTCGGTCACAAAACCGTACTTATACTCACCGTTGGTGACTTCGTTCAGTATATCGTCTTTCTCTTCCATCCGACTTAATTTTAAGAATCAATCCGGGAAACAATCCATAATTTCCGCAAAGGTAAACCACAAGAAGCTATCCTGCAAAATTATGTCTTCCTGCGAAATGCCCATGCAGAATTTAAGCCAAAAAACGCGAGCCGCCCCGTTCCCCGGAACAAAACGGTCTCTCTCCTCCGTACCCGCCGCCGACCCGGTATGTTCCGCTTTCTCCGAAAAAACCGTCCTTCACATCGCCAATCCTTCTTCAGGATACAATAGTACTCAATTTTTTACACTTTTGCAGACAAAATCATCCCCGATCCGACTCTTCCCGACGATTCTCCGGCAACGTCCGTTGCGCACGCATAAAAAGGCCCGGCGGAACTCCGTCCGCCGGGCCGAAACCGGAAAGCCTTCCCGGCCCTTATCAGCCATGCTCAGCAACTATTGCTGCGGCATGCTTTTGAACAGTTCGTCGTATTTCTTGAAGTTCTCCATCATCGCGGGAGAAGTATCGCGCAGGCGGAAATAAACGCTCTTCAGCAATTCGACGGTCGTAGGATCGTCCGGCTTGGCCACATGCGCTTTTTCGAGCGGAGCAAGTATATCCACATAAGCCTGATCGACCTCCTTCATCGCCGCATCGCGTTCTTCGCGGCTGGTGAACGATTTTTTGTTGAATTCCTCGGTTTTCAGGTCGGCCTGACGGATCAGCATCAGCGAATAGTTGAAATTATTCGTGAATTCGTCCGGAGCCAATTCGAGCGCCTTGCCGAAAGCCTTCAACGCTTCCGGCGTATTGCCCAGTTTGTCGTAAATAGTACCCAAGCCTGCCCACAACTCGGCATTGTTCGGATCGTTGGCAATACCCTGCTGGATATAAGGAATAATGGTATTGGGATCTTCGCCCGTCTCCGAATACAGCACGATCAGCTGTTCGAGGATCTGGTTGTTTTTAGGATATTTGCCAAGGCCGGTAACCAATGCCTCTTTCGCTTTTTCGAAATCCTTCTGCGCCCGGTAGCAGTGATACAAATAATAGTAAGCCTCCCCGTTGCTTTCGTAACCGTTGGCGATCGCATCGTTCAAGTATTTGACCCCCTTGTCGAATTTGCCGGTGAGCGTATACAGGTAGCCGGCATTGAAACAGCAGACCGTATCGATTTTGTTCAACGGAGCCTGATTCTGCACATCGTAAGCCGCGGCGAACGCATCGGCCGTCGGGTCGAATTCACGCATGACATACAGGTTGTCGGCATCCTGCTTATAAGCGTCCGCAATCTTTTTGAATCCCTCGGCAACCTTTGCCTCCGCATCCTTCGGTTCCAGCTCGTAAGCCTTCTTATAGGCAGCCGCAGCCTTTTCGAGCGCATTGTCGACGATCGTTTTTTTCATTTTCCAGAAATAAACGGCCCCGTCTTTCAGGTAAAGATCGAAATAGGGATACGACCATTTCACATACTCGGTTCCGGCTACATTCTCGGTTCCTTCCTCAGGCTTCGGGAAAAGAACCTGCGCGGTCAGTTGATCCAGTCCCCGATACAGTCCGGTAGCCGCAACCGTCCCGGCTTCCAGGTAAGCATTTCCCAGATCGATCCAGGAACTGGCCCGCGCGCCCCGTTTCGGAGTCTGGCTGTCGAGCTCCAGCTTTTCCACTTTCTTAATAATGGCGGCCTCGTCGAACTTGGCCTCCTGTGCCTGCGCGGTACCCGTAATTCCCAGCGCGGCAACTGCAACGAACAAAAACAGACGTTTCATGATTCAGCTTTTTAATAATTATTCAATATTGTTTTCAGAGGCGTCCGCCGTCGGTTGAGCACCGTTCCCGCCGGACTCTTCTGCGACTCCTGCCTCGGAATCGTTGTCCTCCTCGCTCTTGGGTACCGGAACAACGGAAGCGATCGCATCGTTATTGCGCAGGTTGATCACTTTCACACCCTGGGTGGCGCGGCCGGCCAAACGGATATCCCCGACCGGGATACGGATCGTCAGCCCCGATTTATTAATGATCATCAGATCGTTCTCGTCGGTCACCGACTTGATGGCGATCAGCTTGCCGGTTTTCTCGGTAATCTGCAGCGTCTTGACCCCTTTCCCGCCGCGGTTCGTAATACGGTAGTCGTCCAGGTCGGTGCGTTTGCCGTAACCGTTTTCGGAAACGACCAGAATATCCTCCTTGACATCCTTTTCGACACAAATCATGCCGACCACCTCGTCGTCGTCGTCGATGGTAATCCCCTTGACGCCGGCGCCGGTACGACCGATCGGACGGACGACCTCTTCGTTGAAACGAATCGCTTTGCCGTTCTTCGCAGCGATAATCACTTCGCTGTGCCCGCTGGTCAGCACGGCTTCGAGCAACTGGTCGCCCTCTTTGATCGTGATGGCGTTCACGCCGTTCTGCCGTGGACGCGAATAGGCTTCGAGCAGCGTTTTTTTCACGATACCGGCTTTGGTACACATGATGATATAGTTGCTGTTCACATACTCCTTATCGTCCAGGCGACGGACGTTGATGTAGGCGCGCACCTTGTCGTCCGGCTCGATTTGGATCACGTTCTGGATCGCGCGGCCTTTCGAAGCCCTCGCCCCTTCCGGAATCGCATAAACTTTCAGCCAGTAGCAACGTCCTTTTTCGGTGAAGAACAACATCGTGTTGTGCATCGTGGTCACATAGATGTGCTCGATAAAATCTTCGTCGCGCGTCGCGCTGCCTTTTACGCCGACGCCGCCGCGGTTCTGCGTGCGGTACTCGGTCAGCGGCGTCCGTTTGATATAGCCCATATGCGAAATGGTAATCACCATTTCGTCGTCGGCGTAAAAATCTTCCGGATTGAACTCCTCGGCGCTCAGCACGATCTCCGTGCGACGCTCGTCGCCGTATTTTTCCTTGATCTCGATCATCTCGTCGCGGATGATCCGCATCTGCAACGCTACGCTTTCGAGCACCTCTTTATAGTAGGCGATCCGCTTGCAAAGCTCGTCGTACTCCTGTTTCAGCTTATCGCGTTCGAGACCGGTCAACGCCCTCAGACGCATGTCGATGATCGCAGTGGCCTGCACTTCCGACAGCTCGAACCGGTTTATCAATGCGATCTTGGCTTCGTCCGGGCTTTGCGAACTGCGGATGATATGGATCACCTCGTCGATATGATCGACGGCGATCAGCAAACCTTCCAGAATGTGGGCCCGTTTTTCGGCCTGCGCCAGGTCGTAACGCGTACGGCGCACCACCACATCGTGCCGGTGCTCGACAAAATAGCGGATCAAATCGCGCAGGTTCAGCAACATCGGCCGTCCGTCGACCAGCGCGATGTTGTTGACCGGGAACGACGTCTGCAGAGCCGTGTACTTGAACAGGTTGTTCAGCACGACGCTGGCGACCGCATCGTGTTTGAGGATCATCACGATACGCATCCCGTTCCGGTCGCTCTCGTCGTTGATGTAGGCGATTCCCTCGATTTTCTTTTCGTTGATCAGGTCGGCGATCTTGCGGATCATCTCGGCCTTGTTCACCATGTAGGGAATTTCGGTCACTACGATGCACTCGCGGCCGGTAGCCGTATGCTCGATCTCGGTCTTCGCCCGCATCATCACGCGGCCGCGGCCGGTTTCATAAGCCTCCTTCACGCCCTCGTAACCGTAGATAATCCCTCCGGTCGGAAAATCGGGAGCCTTGATATGCTTAATCAGGTCGGCCACTTCGATATTCGGATCGTCGATATAAGCGCAAATCGCGTCGATCGTGTCGGACAGGTTGTGCGGCGGCATGTTGGTCGCCATCCCGACGGCGATCCCCGACGCGCCGTTGACCAGCAGCAATGGGATCTTGGTCGGCAGCACGGTCGGCTCCGGAATCGTCTCGTCGAAATTCGGACGAAACTCGACGGTATCCTTTTCGATATCGGCCATCACCTCGTCGGCGATCTTTTTCATCCGGGCCTCCGTATAACGCATGGCAGCCGGACCGTCGCCGTCGACCGAACCGAAGTTCCCCTGCCCGTCCACCAGCATATAGCGCATGCTCCACTCCTGTGCCATACGCACCATCGCTTCGTAGACCGACGAGTCGCCGTGCGGGTGGAACTTACCGAGCACGTCGCCGACGATTCTCGCCGACTTACGGTGCGGTTTGTCCGAATAGAGATTCAGTTCGTTACTCATGTCGTACAGAATCCGGCGGTGAACGGGTTTCATGCCGTCCCTCACATCCGGAAGCGCACGGGACACGATGACCGACATCGAATAATCGATGTAGGCCGATTTCATCTCCTCTTCGATATTGATTTTGATGATTCTTTCGCTTGTTCCTTCTTCTGCCATGATTTGAGCTTATAGTCCTTTGTTGTGAAGCGATGAGTCGCCTTCGTTTTAGGTCGCTAATTTACGCATTTTTTGGACAAACGCAAAATACGCCCCTAAAAACGCGTTTAACGGGGATTTTTGCCGCGCCTTTTATTGCTTATAACGTAAAAACCCGGGCAAAAGTTCGTCAAACGCGCTAAAAAAGGGCAAAAAACGGATATATTATCCTAAATTTGCATGAAACCCGTATCCCATGAGACCGATCCGCCTGCTGTCCGTCCTGCTGTGCGCCGCCGCATTTTGCTGCGGGACGGCGGCCGGAACGGAACCCGACCGCATCCGGATCGCCTGCTATAACGTCGAATCGCTATTCGACACGGTACCCGATCCGTCGGCTGGCGACGCGGAGTTCCCCCCGCACAGCCCCCGACGCTGGAACACCGAGCGGTATCGCATGAAGATCAACCATATATCGCGCGTGATCGACGACCTCGACGCCGACCTGCTGGCGCTCGCGGAGGTCGAAAACGAAGCGGTCGTACGCGACCTGATGTACGCCATGCGGTCGGACTACAATTACATCCACCGCAACAGCGGCGATCCGCGCGGCATGGACGTGGTGTTGCTGTATCGGGGCAGCCGCTTTTTTCCGACGCGCGTCCGGCAGGTTTTCGGCCGAGGGCTGACGCGCAGCCTGCTTACGGTAGACGGGGAATTGCTCGGCGAATCGGTTACGCTGATCCTCTGCCACCTGCCCTCGCAGATGAACGCCGCGCGCTACCGCGCCGAGGCGTTCCGCTCGCTGCGCCGGACGGTCGATTCGCTGCTGACCGGCTCGCCGCAACGGAAATTGGTTGTTCTGGGCGATTTCAACGCCGAACCCGACGCTCGCGAATCCCGTAAAATCCTGCACGTCCGACCCGAAACCGCTCTCCGAAACGCTCCGGCCGACCCGTCCGCGCTCTACACGTCGTTCGTCGGCCTGCGCCGGCAAGGCTACGGCACGCTGGTTTACCGCGACCGCCGGCAGTTGTTCGACTACATTCTGGTCAGCGGGGCTTTCGCTTCCGGAAACGGCCTGCGCTACGGAGGCCGTTGCGGCATTTTCGTCCGGGACTACCTGATCCACCGGTCGGGCCCATGGAAAGGCTATCCGATCCGGACTTTCCAAGCCGGCCGGTACACCGGAGGATACAGCGACCATCTGCCGGTATTTCTGGACTTTGAAAACAAAAAACCCGAATCGCCGGAAGTCCGATAAATTTTTGCAGATATTAAATTAAATCATTACTTTTGCACACCTATTTACCGGCTCGCCGCTTTTTTACCGAAAGCGGTCGTATTTATTTAAAAAATTCAATAACTACAAATAAATTCAAAACGGATTAAACGTAAAAAGAAGATGCCAAACGTAAAAAGAGTTTACACCTTCGGCAACAAGAAGGCCGAGGGTAACGGAAAGATGAGAGAATTGCTCGGAGGAAAAGGAGCTAACCTCGCGGAAATGAACCTGGTCGGTATTCCGGTTCCTCCGGGATTTACCATCACCACCGAGGTCTGCACCGAGTACTATCAGCACGGTAAGGAAGAAGTGATCAAGATGATCAAGCCCGAAGTCGAAGCCGCCATGAAACAGGTCGAGAAGAACATGGGCATGGAGTTTGGCAGCAGCACGAATCCGCTTTTGCTGTCGGTACGTTCGGGCGCGCGCGCTTCGATGCCGGGTATGATGGACACGATCCTGAACCTCGGCCTGAACGACGAAGCCGTCGAAGGCATCGCCAAGAAGACCGGCAACGCGCGTTTCGCATGGGACTCGTACCGCCGTTTCGTACAGATGTACGGCGACGTGGTGATGGACATGAAACCGCAGAGCAAAGAGGACGTCGATCCGTTCGAAGAGATCATCGATGCGATCAAGGAGGAAAAGAAAGTAAAGAACGATACCGAACTGACGACCGACGACCTGAAAGAACTGGTAAAACGTTTCAAGGCCGCCATCCTGAAGAATACCGGCAAAGAGTTCCCGACCAATCCGTGGGAACAGCTCTGGGGCGCCATCTGCGCTGTATTCAGCAGTTGGATGAACGAGCGTGCGATCCTGTACCGCAAGCTGAACAATATTCCGGCCGAATGGGGCACCGCCGTAACCGTTCAGGCGATGGTATTCGGTAATATGGGCGAAACTTCGGCTACCGGCGTGGCCTTTACGCGCGACGCCGCTACCGGCGAAGACATTTTCAACGGCGAATACCTGGTCAACGCACAGGGCGAAGACGTGGTAGCCGGTATCCGCACGCCGCAGGAGATCACCCTCGAAGGTTCGCGCCGCTGGGCCGAATTGCAGGGCATTTCGGAAAGCGAACGCGCGCTGAAATATCCGTCGCTCGAAGAGGTGATGCCCGCCGCGTTCAAAGAACTGAACGAAATCCAGCAGCACCTCGAAAACTATTTCCGCGACATGCAGGATCTGGAATTCACGATCCAAAACGGCAAATTGTGGATGCTGCAAACGCGTAACGGCAAGCGTACCGGCGCAGCCATGGTTCGTATCGCGATGGAAATGCTCAAAGAGGGTCTGATCGACGCTCCGACCGCCGTTCTGCGCGTGGAACCGGCCAAGCTGGACGAACTGCTGCACCCGGTATTCGACAAGAAAGCGCTGAAACAGGCCAACATCATCGCAAAGGGGCTGCCCGCCTCCCCGGGCGCCGCTTCGGGGCAGATCGTATTCTTCGCCGACGACGCCGAAAAATGGGCCGAACAAGGTAAAGAGACGATCCTCGTCCGCATCGAAACCTCTCCGGAAGACCTGAAGGGCATGAACTCCGCAAACGGCATTCTGACCGCGCGCGGCGGTATGACTTCGCACGCGGCCGTCGTTGCGCGCGGCATGGGCAAGTGCTGCGTTTCGGGCGCCGGCGACCTGCAGATCGACTACAAGGCCCGCACGATTACCGTAGGCAACAAAAAATACAAAGAAGGCGACTGGATTTCGCTGGACGGATCGACGGGCATCATCTACGAAGGCAAAGTGAGCACGATCGACGCCGAAGTGAGCGGCGATTTCGCCAAACTGATGGAACTGGCCGACAAATATGCACGCCTCAAGGTACGTGCCAATGCCGATACTCCGCGCGATGCCAAGACGGCCTTCCGTTTCGGGGCTCAAGGTATCGGTCTGTGCCGTACCGAGCACATGTTCTTCGAAGCTGACAGAATCGCAGCATTCCGTGAAATGATCTGCTCTGACACTGTTGAAGAAAGAAAGGCTGCTCTGGCAAAGATCGAACCGATGCAGCAGGGCGACTTCGAGGCTCTGTACGAAGCTCTGGAAGGCAATCCGGTTACCATCCGTTTCCTGGATCCGCCGCTCCACGAATTCGTTCCGACCGAAGAAGAAGACATCAAGAAGCTGGCTGATGCTCAGGGCAAGACTGTAGATCAGATCAAGGCTATCATTGCTTCTCTGCACGAATTCAACCCGATGATGGGTCACCGTGGCTGCCGTCTGGCTGTTACTTATCCGGAAATCGCTGAAATGCAGACCAAGGCAATCATCAAGGCTGCTATCAACGTAAAGAAGAATCATCCGGATTGGACCGTTAAGCCGGAGATCATGATCCCGCTGGTCGGCGATGTGAAGGAACTGAAGTTCGTAAAGAAGGTCGTTGTAGAAACTGCTGACGCTGAAATCGCTGCTGCTGGTTCTGACCTGTCTTATGAAGTTGGTACCATGATCGAGATCCCGAGAGCTGCTCTGACTGCTGACGACATCGCAAAGGAAGCTGACTTCTTCTGCTTCGGTACAAACGACCTGACTCAGATGACTTACGGCTTCTCTCGTGACGACGCTGGTAAGTTCCTCGGTGCATACTACGATGCAAAGATCTTCGAGAGCGATCCGTTCGCTAAGCTGGACCAGACTGGTGTTGGTAAGCTGATGAAGATGGCTATCGATCTGGGTAAGCCGGTCAACAGCAAGCTGCACTGCGGTATCTGCGGTGAGCACGGCGGCGACCCGACATCTGTTGAGTTCTGCCACGAAATCGGTCTGGACTATGTTTCCTGCTCTCCGTTCCGTGTGCCGATCGCAAGACTGGCTGCTGCACAGGCTGCAATCAAGAACAAGTAAGTTTGATTCGTTCGTTTATCCACGCAGTCGCCTGACTGCCTGACTCCGGACATGTGCAGGACCTGACGGACAAGTTATGGACAAGTCACTGTCGAAAATGATTCCCGAACAATTTTGATATATCGAAAAGAATCCCTGTACATCGGACGTGATGTACAGGGATTTTTGTATCTGAGAGCCGCACAGTGCCTACAGACAAAAAAACGCCCGACTCCAACCGGAATCGGGCTAAACAAAATCAAGAACAAAAGAAAGGAGACAACAAAACGAGTGATAAAATCAATGGAGAACTGATAAAAACAAAATAGGAGGGTTTTCACCAATCATAAGGCCTCCATCTTTGCGGTTTTATCACCGTATCTATTATACACAATTCGCCGTCACCCGTCAAGGGAAAATACACAAAAAGTGCCTGTTCTCTGTGGATTTTGTAGAATTGCACAAAAAGCATGGTACACCATTTGTGGTTATTATCAAAATACACGCCATCAGAAAACAGGTGTTTTCCACAGAATATTCCACACGGTTTGTGGGCATACTATAGAGGCAAAACTGTGAGAAGCGGATATGTATTCTCACAGAAATTGCAGAAAAGAGGTGTAGCTGCATGTGGGATAAACTTGCACTGATCCTGCTGATCATCGGCGGTGTCAACTGGGGTCTGGTCGGCGTATTTGAATTTGATCTGGTGGCATGGATCTTCGGCGGTTCGGCATCGTTCATCAGCCGTGCCATTTATATTCTGGTGGCGATCGCAGCCCTTTGGTGTATGACATTCCTGTTCCGACGGGAAGCACTGACCGAGCCCGCGACGGTTTCCCAGCAGAGATAGGGAAACACTGCATCAAGCTTGTGCGTAAGATGCGTCGTCAGATTGCGTGCAATGCCGTCAGGCGGGCTTTATGCAGGGTTTCCATGTGCTTTCCACATTCCACTGTGGAAAACAGAAAAGTCTGTCCGGACAAGGGCAGACTTTTTTGTGCGGTATTGTCCATGCACATATTTCCCCAGGCAATCGCATAGATTGTGGAAACGCGGAACGTGTTCACATCAACGCTTTGACAGGAGGCTAACTGCTATGGAAAAAACACCGGAAGAATATCAGGCAGAGCTGCTGCGGCTCTATCACACGGCACAGGCATCTGCACCTGCACCGGCACCCGTTCCGGAACCGGAAGAAGCTCCGCCGCAGGAGCCACAGCCGGAACCCACGCTCCCAGAACCGGAGCCTGCTCCCCCGATGCCGGAACCGCTTCCTACCGAAACCGTTCCTCCGCCGCAACTGGAAGTGGAGGAAACTCCACAGGAACAGCCGGCGATCGGCTGGATTCAAGTCATCACCCGCTGTGCCGGCAATGCCCGTGCCCTTGCCGGTGTGTCCGTGCTGGTGACCAACGGCACGGAGGAACAGGTACATCTGGAACACACTGCCGTCACCAACGAAAGCGGCGAAACCGGAAAAATTCCGCTGCCGGTGCCGGCGGCTTCTCTCTCACTGAACAGCGACGAAACCCGAAAGCCATACAGCACCTATGATGTCAGCGTCTATGCATACGGTTTTTACCGGCAGGTCAGCGAAGCTGTACCAGTATTCGCCGGCACGACCTCCCGACAGATCTTCCATATGATTCCCCTGCCCAGCTACTTGCAGGAGCCACCGAAAACCATTGTCTACCAAAACACCGAACCCAATCTGTAAGGAGGGCTGCCAGATATGCCAGTCGGAGAACCCTTTATCCCCAGAGATATTACCGTGCATCTGGGGCGACCGGAGGAAACGGCGAACAATGTCACCGTTTCCTTTCCCGATTACATCAAAAACGTGGTATCCAGCGAAATTTACCCCACGTGGCCGGAAAATGCCATTCGTGCCAACATCTACGTCATTGTCAGCTTTGCCCTCAACCGTGTCTATACTGAGTGGTATCGCTCCCGCGGGTATCCTTTTGACATCACCAACTCCACCCAGTTTGACCAGAAGTACATCTACGGCAGAGAAATTTTCGAAAACGTAGGGCAGCTGGTTGACGAACTGTTCAACTCTTACGTCCGGCGGCAGGGCAATGTGGAGCCGCTGTTCACAGCGTTCTGCAACGGCACAACGGTAACCTGTGACGGGCTTTCCCAGTGGGGCACCGTGCCGCTGGCACAACAGGGCATGACTCCTTATGAGATCCTTACCACATTTTACGGCAGCGACATCGACATTGTCACCAACGTTCCCGTAATGACCAACACGCCCTCCTATCCGGGATTTGATTTGCGGCTGGGACTTTCCGATGATCCGGTCCGCACCATTCAGGTACAGCTGAACCGCATTTCCAGAAACTACCCTGCCATTCCCAAAATCGGCGAAGCTGCCGGCGATTTTGACTATATCACACAAGATGCCGTCATTGCCTTTCAGGAAATCTTCGGGCTGCCGGCAACCGGCATTGTCAACGAAGCCACATGGTACCAGATCTCCTATATTTTTACCAGCGTGAAAAACCTGGCAGAACTGAACTCCGAGGGGCTGACCCAGCAGGACATCGAGCATACGCACACCGAGGATCTGCACTTCGGCATGCAGGGAAAAAACATCCGTGCCCTCCAGTATCATCTTGCAGTGGTGGGAGCCTACTATGCCGCCATACAGCCGGTGGAAATTACCGGCTACTTCGGAGAACAGACGGAAACTTCCGTCAAATCCCTCCAGCAGGCGTTCGGGCTTCCGGTGACGGGCGTGGTGGATTTTGCCACATGGAACGCCCTCTATGATGCCTACACCGGCATTGTGGAATCGATACCGCTGGACACCTCGGTCAATGACGTGGTGCTCTACCCCGGCGTGGTTCTGCGGGAGGGCACTACCAGCGAGTACGTCCGTCTGATGCAACAGTATCTCACCTATATCCACGGCACCTATCCGGAAATTCCCACCGTCAACGCCACCGGCTATTTCGGCCCCATGACAAAGGCTTCTGTCATGGCGTTTCAGGAACTGTTCGGCTACCCGAAAACCGGCGTAGTGGGTACCGCGGTATGGAACGCGATCACCAGCCTGTACTCCGATTTGAAATACGGCTACGACAAACAACCCTATCAGGCTCCGGGATATACGATCACCTGAGGAAACACTGTATAAAGCCCGCCTGACGGCTTTGTACGCAATCTGACGACGCATCTTACGCACAAGCTTTATTCAGTGTTTCCTTAAGGAGGGTGACACATGGCGTACACAGAGTTACAGAAGCGACAACACATTCGGGAATTACAGGGGTATCTCCACGGCATTTCCCACATACAGCAGCTGCCACATGTAATACCGGACGGCATCTATGGAGAGAAAACCATTGAGGCAATACGGCAGTTCCAGCAGCAGAACCACATGCCGGCAACCGGTGAAACTGACACTGCCACATGGAACGCTGTTGCACAGACATATTTGCAGGAGGTTCGTCCGCCGGTACTGCATCTGGCACTGTTTCCCACTGGCATCACTGCCTACACGCTGGGCGATACGGGCGGTGCTGTTTTCGTGATACAGGGCATTTTGCGGGCAATTCAGAACAATTTTCCGAAGATCCCGCCGATCAGTAACAGCGGTGTATTTGACACTGCCACCCAGAATGCCGTGAAGCAGTTCCAGCAATAATTCTGCTGCCATCTCCCCGAGTTTTTCCTGTGGATGGGAAACCGTGGTCAGTTCCACCGGACCGGTTCTTGCGATCATCGAATCGTCGTATCCGGTCACAGACAGATCTTCCGGCACTTTTTTCCCAATCCGCTCCAGCATCCGGATCACTTCCACCGCGATCTGGTCATTATAGCAGACTACTGCGTCAATCGGAAGTTCTGCCTCCAGCATCATCTGTACCATCACCGCCGGTTTTACTTTCCGATCCTCGGTGTGAAACCACACCACCAGTTCCGGCTGATACGGCATTCCTGCTTCCTGTAAGGCTTTTACATATCCTTTATGGCGTTCTGCACCCTGGCTGTCATCTGCCTTGAAAACACCGGCAATCTGTCGATGTCCCGTATCGATCAGATATTTTGTCAGCAGATACGCACCTTTCGCATCATCGAGAAGGATCGTCGGTTTGTTTTTCATCTGCGGGTAACTTCCCTGAATAAAGACATACGGAATACCCATTCGGTCAAGTTGTTCGTACAGGGGCATATTTCTGCACAAAATCTGACTTTTGCTCGGCTCGATGATCA
>ERZ827496.2076-NODE-2076-length-21144-cov-7.315235_pt1 | contig 21144 bp, 20 predicted proteins | sample MGYA00519769_ERZ827496 | MGnify/ENA primary metagenome ERZ827496 (study PRJEB31778, sample SAMEA3449327) | human gut metagenome | biome: human gut; feature: human-associated habitat; material: faeces | place: United Kingdom | collected 2010/2012 ...
CCCCATACTACGTGATAATTAAAATTTAGGAAACCCCTAGTTATTTTAAATTACCGAAATAATTAAAAAAACTTTCAAAATAGTAAGTCTCACTATTTATGAAAGTTTTTCTGAATCTCTGTCAGCAGTAGTGATTATAGACTTTAATAATTTGAGATTATTAAAATATGATCACTTACGAATCATCATTCTTATTGCACCTCTAGTTCCTTTTCTATCTAAAAAATAATTCACAGTAATAGTTATAACACTACTTATCAAAAATACTATACCTGCATAAACAACCCATTCCAAGTAATTATGTGATGCAACTTGTATTCTAGACAAAAACAAAATACTAGCAATATATGCAAAAAATGTAATCATGAATCTTTTTATTTGAGATTTTATATTAAAAAGCAAAACATCCTTAGTTAAATATAATGCAAAAGAACAACATCTATACAACATAGCTACTAAAGTTCCAATTGCTACCCCAGAAAGTCCTAAAATTGGAACTAAACAGCAAGAAATCACAATATTAAGTCCTGCTTCTATTGCGGCAGGAATTTTTGTTTCTTTAAATTTTCCTGCTGCATATATAATACTGTTGTATGGCATTCTTAAACAATATACAAACTCTGCCGTAATAATAAGTAATCCAAATATTGGCTGTATATAATTTGCATCAGAAACATCTCTAATATACACTGAGATGAAATTAAATACAGAAACAGCAGCTGTTGAGAAACAAATTGTTGATAACATATGAATTAATGTATTATAAGCATTAAATGTATTGATTAAATTATCTCTCTCATTACATGCAATAATATTACCAAATGCTGATCTTACTGCTTTATCAATGGCATCAATCAAAGATGACAATCCTGTTGTAACCATAACATATACACTATATATTGAAACATCTGTAAACGTTGTAAAAATTGTTAGAACGAATACATCTGTTTTTTGATGAATGAATAGTGCAATAGCCTGAATAAATCCATCCCATCTCTGTTTGATTAATGAATTGTCAGATTCTACATCCTTAGTAATTGAATAATATTTTTTAGTGTATAGGCCAATTACTATTGGTCTTGCAACATAAATCATAGCGCTCACACCTTTTACCACTTGAACTGAACAGTTCAATTTAAGTAATATTACAACAAGAATTGTATTTAATATTACAGTAATAATTTGAATTACTGAATAAACATATGATCTCTGATCCGCTTCTAATATCATTTGATATGTAATACCAAAGAAGTACTGAGCAGCAGTGCTAATTCCAACAATAACTACTAATGATGCTGTATAAAGCCATCCAAAGTTTTTAGCTATAAATGCAGGGAATATAAAAGATAGAATACCTAGATATATCAACGTTGCAATCGCAATTTTATTAAAAAATTCATCAGCTGTTTTTGCTATAATACACAATTGTTTCTTATCTTTATGAGCAAGTGGTTTATAAAGCGAGGCCTTTACTACACTGCCTACCCCTGATTGTAGTAATGTTATATATCCTACAAAACTTGCAATTGAATTAACTAAACCATTAACTTCGGATCCAAATGTTCCAATAAATAATCTAGGTACTATAAATCCAGAAACAACTGTAACTAATTGGAGCAATAGTGAAAATATGATATTAATTATTGCTTTCTTTTTTCTCATTAAATATAACTACCCTCCTATATGTACTTTTTATTAATATTTTTATGAATTATTTCTTACTACTAAGATTATTAACAAATTGTTTAATATATTCAAAATTTTCATAAGACATTTTTAAAATGGACTCATCTATAACAATCTTCTTATCATGATATTCCTCTAACATCTCTAATGCTTTATTTTCATCAAATTCATTCATTGATAAAGTTCTATTTTCCTCGTTTATCTGGTTATAAAAACGCTTAATTTTTTCAGAATGTATACTAAATGAAATAACTGATTTTGACAAAGTGGCCCCTACTATGCCTACATGCAATTTTGGTGTAATAATTAAATCCATATTATTTAATGTTCTACATAACTTCGTAGGATAATCATATGTAATTAACTGCTTACGTTTACAATTAATCATTTTTAAATAATCTTCTAATACTTCTACATTATTACATTTTTGATCCGTTCCTAAATAAACCTCATATTCTGGATGTTTATTTAAAAACATATTAATAGGGTTGATTAATTTCTTTTGAATGTTAATACAACTTGGATCAATATGGATAAACATTTTCTTACATTCAGAATTTGTTTCATCTTTTAATCTTAAATTTTTTACTATTGCATGTGCAGTATCTGTTGTACAAACAGCATTTTTAACCCCATACAATTTTAAATTCTTAAAAGATTCTTCATTTCTAACCACTAGCAAAGAACATCTTTTTAAGATATAACCTTGAATTTTTCTCATTAAAAAGTTATGTGGTATTCCAACCTCTATCCCTATTATTGCAAAAGGAATTCTTTTATGAATACATTTAACACATAATCTAAAATACATTAAGTAACGAATAATATAATTCTTGATTGTCTGATCATTACCACAGAAATAACCACCAGAGATACATATTAAACCATCAATTCCATTTAAATTGAATTTTTTATTATAGTTTAAGTACTTTTTAAAAAAATCTGAAAGTGAATATCTAGATTCATACCAATACACATTATCTTCACCAATTAATTTACTTACTTCTTGTTGAAAAGCTTCTGCAAACAAAAAATCACCAAAATTAGTTCCTCCAGTTGCACCATTCAATAATATATTCATATATCTTTATCCCTTTACCTCATTTACTAGTTTTATTCTTTTATCTTTATCATAAATACTTAATTTATATAAAACGAACAAGAAAATCATAATAATACTTGCATTGTAGTCAACTTGCCCATATTCTGTAAGTAAAATACCTATCATCCCTGCAATTGTTATTGCTTTTGTTGATGTATCTTTTGATTTGAAACCTAATAGTATTAATCTCAAGTATTCAAAATAATATACAGCAAAACCAATGACACCGAGATTATATAGTAATTCTGTATAATTATTATGAGAATAAACATTGTGTCCATTGACTATGGCATTATAAAAATGGAAACTATCATAGCCATGTCCCCAAATAGGACTTTTCATCCATCCTAAGATAGCTGCATGCCTATATTCTTCTCTTAAATAAGATGACGATCCTTTAATCAATACTTGATTACCTAATAATTGGTTTATTAAACTTTCCATTCTATTTCCTACAACGTTATATAGGTATGGATTATTAAGCATTAACTTCCATACATAAAACAGTACTAAAGCAATCAAAATTATGTTTCTAATAAAGTGTCTTCTCCCTTTTTTGTCTTGTTTGTATAAAAACAAAATAACAATATATATCATACAAGCTATTACACTTTTTCTCGCTCCAGATAGTAATACTGTAATAAGATCCATAATCATAATCATACCAGTAATAATTCTTTTATATTTGTTCTTTTCATAATATAAAAAGAGCCATGATGTAAAGAAAAATGCAACCATCATAAATAATGCAAATGTATTTGAATTACCTGTAAAACTACCTCCAATTCTTTCATCTGTAAATAAATTATTGGTATAATATAAAATAAAAAATAAGAGAGCTGAACCCCATTCATAACTTCTCATTACAATAATAATTTTTTCAAATGAGTCTATTAGAGTACAAAAACAAAATAATATAATTAGTGTGATATATAATAAGTAACTACTATCATTTAAAAAACTTTTATCTGGTGAATAAAGCATAGCTGTAATGGAAAAAACCACAAATATTAGATACCACCAGAAGAAATTATACTTCTTTGCAATTAAAATCAATTTATTCTTACATGTTATATATATTATCGTTGCTATTATTAAAAATATAATAGACAATTTACATAAAGATGATGGTATTAATAAATCATTAGCTACTAATGTCATTAAAATATAGAAACCTATAGCAATTGAATATATCTTATTATTCTTTATCATCGTAGTTATTTACACCTTTCAGAACACTTAATTAAATATTGTTCCCATTGATTCATTAACTCAGAATATGAAAATCTACTTATACTATTTTTAGCATATTTTCCATACTCTATTTCCTTTTCTCTATTTTCAATAAAAAACATAATTTCATTTGCTAATGCTTCATAATCTTTACAATCTACTAGTTTTCCCGCTTTTCCATCCTCTAATAACATTCTAGCTCCTCCAGGAGAACAATCTGTTGCTACACAAGGCATTCCAATTGACATTGCTTCTATAAGTACATTTGGAATTCCCTCATAATCTGATGAAAGAACAAATATCTCGCTTTGATTAACTTTTTCTAGTACTTTATTAGTAACTCCTGCAAATGCAACATTCGATTCGATTCCTAATTCTTTAGCTAATACTTTAGCTTTAGTTTCATCAGGTCCATCTCCCCAAAATATAATTTTATAATCAGGATACTTATCAAATACTATACTTCCTGCTCTTAATAAAATATCTTGTCTTTTCTGTATAATTTCAAATCTACCTACTGAAACAATCTCTTTTTTTGGATTGTGGTAATCATGAGAAATTTCCGAATGAGTATTGACCACAGGATTTGGTATAACTACACTTTTCTTTTGCAATTTTTTACTATAAAACGCTTTAGCTCCATTTGTTTGAAATACTGCACCATCTGCTTGATTATATACTGCATGAATTATCCTATCTAATTTTGACATTTTTTGATAAGGATCTGCACGTTCTGAAATAATAACTGGAATGTTTATTTTTTTTCCACATAAAACAGCTAAAGCATTTGGCATAGGCAAAAAAGAAACTATTACATCTGGTTCTTCTTGAATACATATCTCTTTCAAAAAAGAATACTGATGTCTTCTTAGAGCGACCCATCCAAATTTTCCTTTTGTTTGTTCTACATCTTTTTCAAAATACTTAATTTTATCATCAAGCACTTGTCTAGTAGGATGTTCATTAAAATTACAAATTACTACATCATGTCTCTGTGATAAATAATTTGCAACTAACACTAGATTTTTTTCTGCACCTCCATAACTAAGGCACGAAATAGTAAATAAGATTTTCATACTAACCTTCCTTAAAAAATTGAAACACCAAAATTTTTATATAGCTCTATTACAGTTTTAATACTAATGACATAATCCAATTTATAATTATCTTTAAAATCCTTTATTGCATTGTTTACCTTACTAGTTGCTTTTGGAACATTTTTTAAATATTTATTTCTTCTAGTAAGAAATGCAAGTTTTAATATAGGATGAATAAATTTTGGGTACATCATACATTTTATAGCATAGGGAATTGCACATTCCTTAATTAACAAATCAAAATTTTCCTTCTGATCATAATTCCACTTATTCACTTGTGGCTGGTGTATAGCTAAAAGAGTAGGACAAAATGCGTTAATATATCCCTCATTCCATATCTTTAGTGATGGTGGCAATCCCTCATAACCATATTTATTTGGTAAATATGGAACATTTCTAAAGAAACTCTTTCTCAAGAAATGAGAACCCTCACAAAACATCTTACATAAATATATATCATCTGAGATTTTACTTCCTTTTATTTCCAATCGATTAGCTTGCCAAGCCTCATCATATATTTGAGTTGCTAATGCTGCAATTTTGAGATTATTATCCATAATTTTGATTGCTTTTACAAAAAAATCGGGATTATTATTGAAATCTATAACAGCATCATCATCCATGCCATATATATATTCACCAGAAGCTAGTTCAAAATATCTATTTCTACCTGCTCCAGCTCCAATATTAATTGATTGTTTTTCATATACATATGGATCTCTACAATGAGTAAATATATCTTTTATAGCTTTCTCTGTATTGTCTTCAGAACAGTTATCGACTATTACAAACTCTGTTCCCTCTGGTAACTCACAAGATAAGCAACTATTAATTGCATTTACTAATTGAACTTCTCTATTCATAGTCACAAGACATATAGACAATTTCATATATGTTATCACCTTCTTTTCTAATCTTATTTACATTATTAACTATCAAATAATTTCTTGTAATAAAGTCTTCATTACATTATCTGGTTCATATGTATGGACATCACAAACACATTGCTGTCGCATATTTAGCCATTGTTCAGGGTTATTTGCGATTTTAATAAGATAGATAGTTAATCTTTCAACATTTTTTGGTTCGACCAATCCACCATTAATACTGTCTTTAACTACTTCATTGTTATATTTCCAATTGCTAGCTAACACTGGTGTTCCAGCAGAATATGCATCAATAGCTATTCCTGCAAATCCTTCACCCTCATAATATGTAGGAAATAATAAAGCAAAATAAAACTTTAATATATCTACACTCTCATCAAACTTAACTAAACTAAAATAATTAATATAATCAGGGAATATCTTTTGTAATTTTGTAAACTATGCAGTTTGATTGGAATCAAGCTGACCATAAATATCTAAGTAATATACGACTCCACCTAGTTCTTTATTTGCTGATATAACAACCTTCCTAATGTAATAATCTCTTGTCTCACTATTACTTTTAAAAATTTGTAAAGACTCTTTAATCCTTAGTTTTAAATTACAAGTAAAAATCATATTATAAACAGTGAGTTGATTTTCAGACTTATAACCCATTTATCAATACTTTTATTGCTACCTGAGGCAAATATTCCTCTGCCTTATTAATACATGATTTTTTCAAATCAATAATTATATTTGGATTTTCATATATATGTTCAAGTTTCTGTTTAAGATCCTTGTAATCCGCAAATTCATAACCAATTCCAGTTAATCCATCAACAACTACATCATTAAAGCTTTCCCACTTAGATGCAACTACAGGCACACCTGCTGCATAAGCATCTAGTATAGTTCCAGGTATTCCTTCTGTATAAAAACGAGTTGGAAATGCTAAAAAGAAATAATCTTTAAGTACTTCTACACTTTTATCAAACTGGACCATACCTTTGTACTTTATATAATCTGGAAAAGACTTTTGAAGTTCATCAAACCAGTATGTTTGTTGATCATCAACTGGACCATAAATATCTAATAAGTAAATAGTCTTTTTATACTTCTCATTGATTTCTTTTACTGCATTAACAATATCCTCAATACCTTTTTCTTTCATTACTCTAGAAAAGGTACAAATATTTAAAGGTTCAACAATATTCATGTTTAAATCCTCTTCTTTAAGAGGTTTTATATCCTTAAAGTTACGAAGAATTGTTACATTATCTAAACCAACATCGTGTAGAGCATTTTTCATTGTAGTTGTTTCAACAAAAATTCCATTGAATTTTGTTAAACCTTTTTTTAAATTACTTTTATCTTTTAGAAATGATGGAAGCCAACCACCGATTACAACATAATGTAATCTTCTATGAAAGAATTGATTAATAGAGTTACATAATGGTACAAATATTTTTATACCATTATGTGCTGGAAAAATTATTATGTTATCGCATTCTCTAAATGCTTTAATCATTTGAAATACTACAGAAGGTAGTGCTTTAGCTCCCCCATGAGTATCGATTTTTACAACTTGATCTGCGCCAAACTGTTTATCCAATTCATTTGTTACTATTTTTGTTTTAATAGTTTGACCATTCAATAAATTTTCACCAAATCCAAAATGACCAATAACACAAACCTTTTTCATATCTATCCTCTTTCGTAATTTTTCTTCTTCAATACACCATAAAACATATTCCAGCATGTATACCATGCAGCTATTAATGCTGGTTTCTCATCACACATATGAAACAAATCATAATGACTCTTGAACTTTCTTCTAAACTTATCATGACTAATACTTACTTTTCTTACTCTATACTTCGCAAGGTTTTCTTTAAGAAGATAAGCACAAGTATCTGGTTTCTTATAAAGCTGTAATCTGATTGCATAATCATTATTCTTCTTAATATCCTTAATCTGAATAAGACCAAACACTTTAGCGTTATACATCATAGTAAGCTGACCAATATAATCATAGTTATACATCTTACGCTTATTAACCTTATCAGGACCAGATACATAAATATTCAATGGTTTAGAATCTTCATCTATCTTTTCATATTCAGTAAATGAAAGACTATAACCATTTTTATTCATAAAATCAATTTGATGTTCTAGCTTTTCTGGCATCCAAAGATCATCTGAATCAAGAAAAGCTATCCATTCACCTTTTGCTTCTCTTAATGCTTTATTTCTTGTAAGTGCTGCACCTGAATTCTTTTCGTTATGTAAATACTTGATTCTTTCATCCTTAAAAGAAGCGACTACTTCATCAGTATTATCTGATGAACAATCATCCACGATTATTAATTCCCAGTTAGTATATGTTTGATCTAATACAGACTGTATAGTTTCTGCAATAAATCTTTCTGTATTCCAAGAAGGCATAATAATCGATACTAATCCATCCACTACTTTTCTATCTTCCATAATATCTACTCATAGTCCTTTCCTAATACAGCTAACACAGTTCTAAACATTGTTGCTATATCCCCAAAAAACGAGAAGTTCTTAATACTATCTAAGTTATATTTCATTTTACCTGGTAGTACTTCTTCTATATATGTTTTATCTACATCACTAGATGCATCTAATAGCTCAGCTTCATCTTTATATCTAATACTTGCTTCACTAGTAATACCTGCAGGTAATAATAATGTAGCCATATATTCAGGTTTATATTGTTCAACGTATTTAACTGCTTCAGGTCTTGTACCTACAAAACTCATATTACCAGAAATAAGATCTAATACCTGTGGTAACTCATCTAATCTACAACCCCTTAGTTTTGCTCCTACTTTAGTAATACGACTATCATTCCCTACTGTTACAGTAGAACCAATCTTATCTGCATTACTAACCATTGTTCTAAATTTATGGATCTTGAAATGTTTTCCATAAGTCGTAACTCTTTCCTGTCTATAAAATACAGGGCCTTCAGAATCTAACTTAATCATAATAGAAATAACAATCATAGGAATAGCTAATAGAATAAGCAGAATCAAACCACCTACTAAATCCATTACTCTCTTAAGAAACATACTTACTTTCTTCTTCTGTAATGAATCATAATATACTCTTACTTCATCATTCTGCATATAATCAGGTAAAGTTTCCCATTTCTTCAACATTACATATATTCCTTTACAACTTCTTTAAAGTTTTCAATCACATACTCTACATCTTCATCACTTAACTTAGTATGTAAAGGTAAAGTAATAAGATTTTCATAATAGGCATATGCATTAGGGAAATCTTTTATATCCCACCCCAAGGTTTTATATGCAGTCATCATAGGTAATGGTTTATAGTGTACATTTGTATTAACACCACGTTCTGCTAGTTTGATAATGATTTCTCTTCTCTGTTCATCACTAATACCAGGTATTCTAGTTAAGTATAAATGTTTTGAAGACTCAAAGTCTTTACCCCAATGATTCAAGTGTTTCACACCTAACTCATCACACATTTCATCATACTTACTTACGATTTCTCTTCTTCTTTTTAACATACCAGGATATCTATCTAACTGACGTAATCCAATGACTGCCATAATATCAGTCATATTACACTTATACCAAGGACCAATAATATCATATTCCCAAGCACCTAACTGTGTCTTAGCTAATGCATCCTTATTCTGTCCATGTAAGCTATATAACTGGAATAACTTATATACTTCTTCGTTATCTATACCTGGAATATCTTTCCAAGTACTTGCTCCACCTTCTGCAGTCGTAAAGTTCTTTACTGCATGGAATGAAAAACTACTAAAATCAGCCCATTCACCAGCCATCTTACCTTTTCTTACTGCACCTAGTGCATGAGCACAATCCGCAAATACCATTACTCTATTTAGAGTTTGCTGTATTCTGGCTCCTAGGGTATTACCCTCTTTAGCTTTAAATAATTCTTTCTTACTTTCAATAGCCTGATATAACTTATCATAATCACAAATAACACCACCAAGATCTACTGCTACGACAGCCTTAGTTTTCTCAGTAATTGCTTCTGCAACCTTATCATAATCCATTTCACAGTTATCTTTCTGACTATCTACAAATATAACTTTCGCGCCACAATGAATTGCTGCTGAAGCTGAAGCTGTATAAGTATAAGCTGGTACAATCACTTCATCGCCCTCTTGGATACCACATACCCTAAGGTTTAATTCTTCTGCTGCTGTCGCAGAATTTAAACATACCACTTTAGATGTATGACAATATTCAGCAAGTCTTCTTTCTAATTCTTTAGTTCTTGGTCCTGTAGTAATCCAACCAGAACGAAGTACTTTTGCAACTTCTTCTATTTCTAATTCAGAAATATCAGGTGGACTAAAAGGAATCTTTCTTTTATTCATTTCCATCTTTCTCCCTCCTCTATGAATAAATACATGGTGTGGCACTTATCACTAAGTGCCACACACATGTGTTATGCTGGATGATATGTTGATACAATCTTCTGTACTCTTTCTTTCATATCATCTTCATTTCTATATGCTGCATCAAGTAATCCATCTAACTCATCTAAGAACTCATTGATATCAAATGGAATAGGACAACCAATATGGATTAAATCATTCTTAGTCTTCTTTAAACCTTCTTCAGCCATAAGCTTTTCTTCATAAAGCTTTTCACCTGGTCTAAGTCCTGTAAACTCTAACTTGATATCTACATCAGGTGTATAACCTGATAATCTAATTAAGTTACGAGCTAGAGTAGTAATCTTAACTGGTTCACCCATATCTAATACGAAGATTTCTCCTCCATGAGCATATGTACCAGCAAGTAATACTAAACTTACTGCTTCTGGAATAGTCATAAAGTAACGGATAATATCAGGATGTGTAACTGTAACTGGTCCACCTGCTTCAATCTGTCTCTTAAAGATTGGAATAACTGAACCATTACTTCCTAATACATTACCAAAACGTACAGCTACAAACTCAGTCTGTGTAGTCTTTAATGCTTCTTTGATTTCAGGTTTTTCAATCATATCCCTTTCATGAGTAAATAACTGAGGGATTTCATAAGCTTTACCATCTTTAATCTTAGCTGCAAAAGCCTGAATAATCATCTCACATAAACGTTTAGAAGCACCCATGATGTTTGTAGGGTTAACTGCTTTATCTGTACTAATTAATACAAATTTCTCACATCCATGTACCATAGCTGCATAAGCAGTCTTGTAAGTACCCATAGCGTTATTCTTAATAGATTCACATGGGCTATCTTCCATTAATGGTACATGCTTATGTGCTGCTGCATGATATACAATCTGAGGTCTATATTTCTTAAAAAGATCAAACATCTTTCTACTCTCTCTTACTGATCCAATAAGAGTCACTAGATCTAAGTTTGGATATTTCTTTCTTAACTCTAACTGAATATCATATGCATTGTTTTCATATACATCAAATAAAATTAACTGTTTAGGGTTATGTGATGCAATCTGTCTCGCAAGTTCTGAACCAATAGAACCAACACCAGTAATAAGAACAACCTTATTTCTTACATACGCAAACACTTCATCCATATTAGGCTTAATAGGATCACGACCTAATAAATCTTCAATCTGAACCTTCTTCATCTTACTTACTGATACCTGACCAGTATATAACTGATACATACCAGGTAGATTCATAAGTTCACAAGATGTTTCATTACATACTCTAAGAATATCTCTCTTATCCTGAGGATTAGCACTAGGTACAGCAACATAGATTTTCTCAATATTGAACTTATCTACTGCTTCTAGGATATGATCTCTACTACCAAATACAGGTACATCATCAATGTATCTATCCCATTTATTAGGGTTATCATCGATAAAGCATGCAACAGTTTCATTTGTTTCTTTAGCATGTTTAATATCTCTAAATAACATCTGACCAGCAGAACCAGCCCCAATAATCATTACATTCTTCTTCTGTACTTCATTGTTTGTTCTACCACGAAGTAGTAATACAAAACGATAGAAGAAACGAATACCTAATGTCGCAATAAACTGTACTGTAATACCAATCACATAATAAGAGACAGGCATATGTAAGTTAAAGATGAGTAGTGAACCAGTGTAAATTACACCAGTCACTACAGTTGCAAGAATGACTCTCATTAACTCTGAATAACTTGCAAAACGCCAAATACTCTTATATAAACGTAAGAACCAGAATACAACTAAGCAAAACAAAGCATAAATAATAATAGTCTTTGTATAATTTGTTAAGTATTGTGGTTCTACACTTGTTACTTTACAGTCAAATCTTAACCATAAAGCAATCCCAAATGATACTATAACTGCCACAAAATCATAGACCATTAATAGTAATCGAACAACCTGCCAATGTTCGATCTTTCTTTTTGAACCTTTACTCATTTTTATTTCCCTTCTTAAATCTTACTTACTTCTCCCATAACCATAGCCATATCCATAGCCATAACCGTAACCATAACCAGTTGATTCTGAACTATAGAATGTCTTCTTATAACTATTTAATACCACACCTACAATATGAGGTAATGTATCATGGAGTTCATCTACAGAATCTAGAATATCTCTTGCTTCTGCATAGTCCTGCTTAACAACTACAACTGCACTATCAGCATACTTTGCGACTAATAATGCATCTTCCATCATATATAAAGGTGCAACATCTAAAATAATAAAATCATATACTTCTCTTAATTCTGTAATTAAGTTTTCTAATCTTGGTTTAGCCAATTCAGTTGAACCATCAACAGAAATATCACTACCAAATATTACATCTATATCATCCTTGTGGACAATACATTGTGCTAGGTTAACATCTTTATCATTAATATAGTCTAATGATGTTCTATGAATATTCGCATATCTCATCGTCTTCTCAACTGATGGATTTCTCATATCTAGATCAACTAAACATACTTTATAACCCTTTTGTCCTAATGTAATGGCTGTATTAATAGAAACCGTTGTTTTTCCTTCATTAGGTACAGTACTTGTTATCATATAGACTGAATTTTTATTTTTTCTATGATCCTGTTCCATCTTAATTCTAATATTATGGAAAGAATGCTTGAAATCCGCTCTAATACCAATACCATTTAATAATAAACCTGGATTATTAGGATGACGCTTTTCTACTAATGGAACTTTCGCAACATAATCCATACCTAGAATTTCTTTGACATCATTCTTATCTAATATAGTTCTTCTAAATACAGCAACTACAATGAGTAATAAAACACTTACTCCAAGTCCAATTAATCCACCCTTTAATCCTGCTAGTAAATAACTAGGAACTGCATCAGCCTTCTTAGGCATTGTAGGCTTATCTAATAACATAATACTTACATCCTGCATAGCACCCTTTGTTAAAGCATCACAGTTATTAGTAATAGCTGTTGCAACATCGTAAGCATCTTTCGCACTCTTGCCTGTTACCTTTAATACAACAAGATTTGTATTTTCAATCTGTGTTGCTGAAATAGATGCTGGTACTTTATTTACATGCAATACATCCTTTATGATATTCTTCATTTCCTTACTAGTAAGGATTGAATTGAATGTATCTACAAGTGTTGCTTTAGTACTACTTGCCTGAGCGGCATCATAATAGTATGTATCTGTTAATTCAGTAGAAGGCACAAACACTGCTTCACTTGTATAAGTTGTATTAAAGAAAAGAATTTCTTTCATCTCTAATGCAACCATACCAATAAGTACTAATAATAATACTGTCTTCCACATTCTCTTAAATGCACGGAGGAAATTTTCAAAGCACTTACCTAAATCAATCGTCATTTCATCTTGATTATTTGATTCCATTATTTATCCCCCCTTACTTTATATTTGCCATAACCATAGCGGTTATTATAATTGCTAGTTCCCTTATTGCCTTCACTTAGCATGTTTTTAAATACAACACCAATTACGTTATCCTTAACATAAGTTAAACGTTTAATTGTTTCGTTGATGACATCACTAGGTGCAAAATCCTGTCTTACTACAAATAGAGTTGCGTCCACTAAACCATTCATAATTGTTGGTTCATTTAAGAAGTATGCAGGACTTGTATCTACAATTACGAAATCATATTCTTCTTCTAATTCTTTGATAATTGCTTTTAGTTTAGAACTTTCTGTTAACTGCTCAGACTTATATAAGTCCTGACTACATGGTAATAAATCTAATCCACTACGATCATTCACTACCTCACTTCTCCAGTTAGAACTGCCCTCAATCGCCTTATTTAAGCTCTTAGAATCATCTAAATTAAAAATCTTGAATAGTGCTGGCTTATTAAAGTCTGTATCTACTAGGACTACTTTACAGCCATTTTTCGCAAGTGCTAAAGCTAAGTTTGCAGCCACAGAAGACTTCCCTTCATTTTCATAAGCACTAGTGATCATAAATGACTTATAACCATGCTTATCACTTGTTGCTTCCAACTTACTTCTAAGTTTTTTTACAGATTCTCTAAAGAAGAAGCTTGTCTTTAATGAAGTGATAAGAATTGCTTTTTTACTTCTTGCATCTTCTCTACTCTTCTTTTCATATGGTAACTTTGCATATAATCTTGTATCAAGCTTATTTTCTACTTCATCTTCACTCTTAATAGTATCTCTTAAGAAGAAATATAAACCAAGTAAACAAGATAATACAAATCCACTAGCTACTCCACCAATTAAGAAGTTCTTAATATGACTATTTGGATTTACTGGTTTAGTAGAGAACTTACTTTCCTTTAATACAGTAATATTGTATGGGAAACTATAACGTTCTGTATTTTCTCTATACCAATCATTTAAATACTTAATAGAGAAATAGGCTTCTCTTTTAGTATCTGCAGTCACTTTAATCTTAACTACATTTGCCTGTTTTAAAGTTACTTCTGCCTTATAAGTTGTCTTACTTATAGGCATCTTTTTCTTTACATAAGATTTCGCATTATTACTATTCATTAGATAATCTAATGTATTGACATAACTCTGAACCTTATCAATACTCTTAAAAGTATCTCCCCCACTACTTAATGTTGCAGTCATACTTGTACCATATTGAGGTACATAAGTGACTGTCTTCATAAAATCAAATACACTTCCAAAAACAATCATGACTGCAACAATCAAGATCCAGCTTTGTAGTATATCTTTAATAATGCATTTAACTATAGTAAGGAGATTCTCATTCTGTACATTGTTTTCCATAATATCCTCCCTACTCTTCTACAATGACAACTAATTTAGTTAAGCCATAGTCATCATTACTTGTTTTTACTCTATAAATAAATTCATAAGTACCAGGTTTATTCTTATCATAGTCTGTATTGATATCTACCTGATTCTTTAAGCTTGAATAGTCCATATCATCCATAGTAACAGAATCAATATGTCTCTTCGCATTCACTTCAGTACCAACCTTCACTCTCATTAAATAAGTATCTAGGTTAATATTGACTGTCTGATTTCTAGAAGTCTGATATGCCTTTAATGTGATAGATGATTGAGTACCAGTACTATCAGTGACTGCAAATGTTACATAGTGATTCTTATCCTGTTCATATTCTCTGATTACTTTAACCTGAGAACTTAAATCACCATCAACACAACTATAAGCACTCATATAGTCTGCAAACTGTGCTTTAGAGTCAACCTTAGAATATACTAATGCTTTATTAAGATATAACTGTGGTGCACTATAGTTTGTATATTTGATTTTTCTTTTTATTTTAGTGTAGTTATCATCTTTATCAAATACACCTAAAGTAACGACTCGTACATAACCTTCACCAAAAGTACTCATGTCCTGAACGAATACTTTCTTAGTAATGTTGCCATCTTCCTTATCAGTGGCTTTTACACCCTCTAAAATAGCCTGATTTGTAGCTGTCTGATCCATTCCAGTATCTAATACCAAAGTACCTTTAGGTACTTTAATAACTGGTGAAGAACCAGTTTGTGGCTTATGTGTATCATATAGCAAGAATCCACCATATAATGCCACAATCACCAGGAATATGATTCCGTTTCTGACCTTGTTGTTCATACCTTTCCCCCATTTAATAATATTTTTGCATTCTCTTTAAAAATCCTTTGTGCATAATCACTACCAAAACGTGTTTTCACTTGAACATAAGATTCATACATTCTAGAGTGCCTGCTTCTCAAGTTATGTGCATCACTACCGACAAAATGTATGAGTTTATTTTCTAATAGGTTCTTTACTGTCTCTTTTACTAATGATCCATAGTCTCCAAGTATTGAACCTTTATTCATCTGTAAATAACCACCCCTGTTGACTATTTCTACTGCAATATCAGGATTAATCTGAATTGCTTCAAAACGTTCTGGATGTGCTACAACAGGAATATAACCCTTATCCAATACATCTTGTACTGCTTCAAGAATCACTTCTTCTTCTACATCAAAATAGAACTCCATTAAAAGATACTTTGTATCATTTAATGTTGTAATTTCTTCAAAGTGTCTTTCAAAAGACTCATGAGACCTATATAAGAACTCACAGCCTAAATACATCTTAATAGGAATACCTACATCCTCTACTATATCTTTAAATTGACCAAAGAGTTCTTTAATTTTATAGTTTGGATTCTCAAAACTATATGCATAGGCTAAATGTGGCGTTAAGACAATCTCTTTTGTACCATCTCTATACGCCTCGTCCAACATCTCTAGACTCATATCTACACTGGTAGATCCATCATCTACAAGAGGAAGGATATGACTATGTATATCAATCATAAGTTCACCCCTTTTAATATGTCATGTCACAATATATCACATAATTTTGCAATTGTGTAAAAAAAATCAGTATAATTGCATGAAATAATTATATATTTCATAATTTTTAATTTTTTTACTTTTAAAGTGCTTTTTTGTGCCATTGGTGCATAAAAAAAGGAATATATTGAAAACCTTTTCAACATATTCCTATATTTCTGTTACTTATTTTTCTTTAATGTAGAAAGGATTAAGCAGCCTACTACTGAACCAATAATGATTGATACTAAATACATTGGCCAGTTACTTATTGTCGCAATGACGAATACACCACCATGAGGTGCTCTTAACTGACAATTGAAAGCAACTGATAAACCCCCAGCAATAGCTGAACCAATGACGCATGATGGAATCACATGGATTGGATCATTAGCAGCAAATGGAATAGCCCCTTCAGAGATAAATGATAATCCCATGATATAGTTAACTAATCCAGCATTTCTTTCTTCTTCAGTCCATTTATCTTTGAAGAATGTAGTAGATAGAGCGATAGCAAGAGGAGGTACCATACCACCAGCCATAACAGCTGCCATTAAGATATAGTTACCACTTGCAAGTAATCCTGTAGCTGTGACATAAGCAGCCTTATTGAATGGACCACCCATATCGATAGACATCATACCACCTGCAACAACGCCAAGAATAATACCATAGTTACCTAAACCACTGAGGAAGTTAGTTAATGCCTGGTTGATGATAGACATTAATGGGTTGATTGCACTAGCAAAGATTGCCATTACAAATACACCAAGTAATGGATATAAAAGGATAGGTTTAACACCATCTAATGATTTTGGTAAGCCTTTGAATACCTTCTTGAGTAATAGAACGATATAACCGGCAACAAAACCATATAGTAATGCACCTAGGAAACCAGGTGTTGCAGCTACTTTAGCAGCACTAGGATCTAAGAATGTAGCACCAGATTTAGCAAGTAAACCACCTGCAAAACCTACAGCTAAACCAGGACGGTCCGCAATAGACATGGCGATAAATCCAGAAAGGATTGGTAACATCATACCAAATGATACGTTACCCATGTTATTAAACCAAGCAGCTAGAGGTGTAGAAGAACCAAACTTAGCCCCTGCACTCTTATCATCTACTAAGAATGAGATGGCAATCATAATACCACCAGCTACTACGAATGGTAACATATGACTTACACCATTCATTAAGTGCTTATAGAAACTTCTACCAGCACTTTCATTTGATACTGCTTCTTTTGCATCAGCACTTGCATGATAGATAGGTGCTTCACCATTTTTAATCTTATTAATTAATTCTTCAGGATGACGGATTCCTTCAGTAACTGGAACGATTAATACTGGCTTACCATCAAAACGAGCCATTTCTACGTTCTTATCTGCTGCAACGATAATACCATCACATGTTTTAATTTCATCTGCAGTTAAGGCATTTCCAATACCTTCAGAGCCGTTTGTTTCTGCCTTTAATGGATAACCAAGCTTTTCACCTGCTTTAGTTAAGTTTTCTGCAGCCATGAAAGTATGCGCAATACCTGTAGGGCAGGCAGTAACAGCTAATACTTTATATCCAGTAGTGACTGGAGCTTCTGCTTCTTTTGCTTCTTCAGCATCTTTTTCTGCTTCCTTCTTATCGATCATGCTTAAGAATTCTTCTGGAGTCTTCGCATTTAATAAATCTTTACGGAAACCTTCATCCATTAATAATGCGGATAATTTAGCTAATGCCTGTAAATGAGTGCTTCCTCCATCAGCTGGAGCTGCAATCATAAAGAATAGGTGAGCAGGCTGACCATCTAATGATTCATAATCTACACCATTAGGCACAGTCATAGCTGCTAATCCTGGTGCTTTTACTGCTGCAACCTGAGCATGAGGAATCGCAATTCCTTCACCAATACCAGTAGAAGTCAATGCTTCACGGGCTAAAATACCTTCTTTGTATGCATCCTTGTCTGAAATCTTACCAGTTGCACACATTAAATCAATAAGCTTGTTGATTGCTTCATCTTTTGAACTGACTGAGACATTTAATTCAATGCCCTTTAAGTCCAATAACTCAGTAATTTTCATATTGTTTATTCTCCCTTTAATTGTGCGAGACATTCATCAATGAAGTCTCTTTTCGCAAGTGAATATGAGAATGCTGTTGCTCCACCACATGCAGTACCAAGTGCTAAAGCTTCATCATAATCTCCATTATTTAAATAACCAGCTACAAAACCAGCTACCATTGAATCACCAGCACCTACGGAGTTCTTTACTGTACCCTTACATACACCTAAACGATGTGTATTGCCATTTTCATCTACTAATAAAGAACCATCACCAGCTAGTGAAATCAATACATTACGAGCACCCATTTCCTGTAGCTTATTTGCATACTTCACTAGATCCTCTTCAGTTTCTAACTTAACATCAAAGATTTCTTCAATTTCATGATTATTAGGTTTAATCAAGAATGGATGATAAGCTAATACATTAACTAATAGTTGTCCAGTTGCATCTACTACAAACAAGATACCCCTGTCCTGTAATCTTTCTAGAATTTCTTCATAGATTCTAGGACTGATGCATTTAGGAATAGAACCAGAGAGAACTAATACATCACCTTCTTTTAATGTATCAAGCTTTTTGAATAACTTTTCTACATCTTCATCAGTGATTTGAGGTCCCATACCATTGATTTCTGTTTCTTCATCACTACGCATCTTTACATTAATACGTGACATACCTTTTTCTACCTTGATGAAATCAGTCTTGATATCATACTCACTCTTAGCACGACGTACAATTTCATCACCAGTAAAACCAGCTACAAAACCTAAAGCCTCAGATTCATAACCTAATTCTTTAAGAATTGCGGAAACATTAATGCCCTTACCTCCACAGAAGATATGTTCTTCGCATACTCTGTTGACTAATCCCTGTTGGAAATGATCAACTGTAATAACATAATCTAATGCAGGATTAAAAGTAATTGTGTAAATCATTTACATGGTCTCCTTTTCTTATAAAAATCTTTTTATTACAGCGTTATTATATGATGTAAAGGGTTTCTTTGTCAATAGATTTCATGTAAATAATTTACTTTGATTAATACTAAAAAGTATGACAATTAGATGTAAAAAAATCTTTGTCATACTTTTTGTGGTATCGATACCTATAATAGTATATTATCTCTTATCTACCGCAAACATCTCTTCACACTGGATCATAGATTTATGTGCATTCTCTATAATCCCAGTTAAGAATAAGAATATGATTTCTATAACAGTCATTGCAGAAACTCTAGAAAAACAGAATTCATCAAGAAAAAGTTTTTCTCTAGTTGCAGTTGTAATATGATATTGTACTTCTTCTCCGATGACAGAATGAGCACTATTAGTAATACCTAAAGTCTTAGCCCCATTCTTATTGGCAATCTTAACTGCTTCTAATACTTTATCTGATTCACCAGAGTTACTAATTGCGATTAGTACATCTCCTTTCCCTAAAGTAAAAGAATAAGATAACTGTGTTTCCCATATAGTGCCTGCGGTTGTCGGTATACCTAATTCATTAAACTTAAAAGCTGCATCAATGGCTACAGGAATCGTATTTCCTACCGCTACCACTTGTACCCTAGAAGCATCTTTAATACACTCTAAAACCTCTTTAAATTCATCTGTGTTAATAAGATTCACTGTTTGTTTGAGTTCAGTGATCTTATTCGCAAGAATATTCTGTAATGATTGTGGTATATCCTCTAATGATATTTCATTAGATACTTCACCACTCTTATGTGTATCCACTAATTCCTGTGCTAAAGAGATCTTTAACTGGGCAAAACCTTTTAAACCTACCTTACGGCAAAATCTAGATACAGATGCAATAGATACATCACTTGTTTCTGCAAGTTCAGATACAGTCATATCTACAACTTCTTTAGGATTATTTAATATATACTTCGCAATCTTCTTTTCAGCATCAAATAACTGATCATATAACACAGTAATATTATCTAATACACTTTCCATTTCTTATTCTCCTTCTACAATGAAATTCCTTACATCGTCATGTTAACACAAAAAAATTCTTTACACAAACAAATAGAAAAAATGAGAGACATTAATATATACCACTCATTCAAGATACATCATAACAATGATTTGTATCTGTTATCTTTTTTAACATTAATCATATCAATATTGTAATCAGATTGCTTCTTGTCATCATTGATAAGAACGCAAAAAAATAACTACCTCGCTCTAAAATGGTACCCATAAGGAGGACAACAACCTGACAGTTGTGATACCCCTCCTGTGGGTATCATTTTTTGTTTTG
>ERZ827496.2077-NODE-2077-length-21103-cov-16.024088_pt1 | contig 21103 bp, 18 predicted proteins | sample MGYA00519769_ERZ827496 | MGnify/ENA primary metagenome ERZ827496 (study PRJEB31778, sample SAMEA3449327) | human gut metagenome | biome: human gut; feature: human-associated habitat; material: faeces | place: United Kingdom | collected 2010/2012 ...
AATACAAACATTAAAAACTAAATCCTGTTAAAGAAATTTTGATGCGTTTTCTCTGAGTCATAAGGACTGTCTGTTTGCTACATTGACAGACAAAGATACGGGTTCTGCTTCATTCAGGCCGAAGGTATCTTCGTAAAAATCCTAAAACGTCCTTACGCAGACCTCCTTCCGTCCTTGCATTTTCTACGTTTCCCTTGTGGAAAACGTAAATTTCCGCCTCGGAAGACGTACGTTTCTCGCTCGCAGAACTTACGTTTCCGGTTCGGGAAACGTAGAAAACGAGGGAAGGTTTGTCTGTCAATCTGCTGAGACTTTCTTGACTTATAAAAGGAGTTTTCTTCCCCGACAGTTATCCTACAAAAAACTGAAGATATTCTCATCAAAAGTCCCAAAAATGAATTACCTTGCATAAAAAATAAAACAATGAAAAACTATATCATCACCCTTCAGGAATTATTTTCCGGCAGAAATACCGAATTTGACCAAGCAGTGGCCAACAATCGTGTCAAATTAGTCCGCCACAAAGACAACCGCTCAGAAATCGTAGTCAATGGAAAAACAATTACCGACTATACCCTTTACGACATCTACAAGCACGACCGGAATACTTTCCTCAATTACCAAGGTGAACAAAGCAAACCCGTCTTCGATAATGTGGATTACATCGTCGCATTTCTTGGGGAAGGTTCAAAGGAAGCCCGATTTATTGGGGTTTATAAGAATAACGGAAAACTTCACAACCCCAGTCCAGAATATAAATCCAATGTGTACAACCTAACAGAAGTTGCCGGTTTCGACATTCTGAAAGAGAAAGTCATTATCGATTGGGGAGATGCCACAATATGCTGGCATCAGTATTATTCTAATATTAAGGAGGTTATTCGTATCGAGAAAGGAATGACCGACGCGAACGGTATACCATACTTTAAATCTTATAATGATGTCAATCTCAGTTTTGAACAGCTGAAATACATCATCGAAAGAGAACCGGAAGACTGGAAAGTCGCGTTACAAGCCGTCAACTGCATCTATATGATTGTAGACAAACACAATGGGAAGCAATACGTGGGCTCCACTTATGGAAAAGACAGTAAGAAATCCTCCGGAATCTGGAACCGCTGGACCGCTTATATCCAAACAGGAGGGCACGGAGGAGATGTAGAACTGGAAGAACTACTGGCACTGGAAGGAGAAGGATATGCCCGCAACTTTAGCTGGATTATCTTGGAAACACTCCCCTTGCGTATCACGGACAAAGAAGCAATAACCCGTGAGAATGTATATAAAGAAAAATTCCTCACGAGAGAATTCGGATACAACAGAAATTAAAAACATACAAAACCATGCCACAAGAACTCATACACTCCTGCCCCGAACTGATTGAGTACATCCGTCAGGTGGGGATGCTGCCCCTGCTCTCCATGGGCATTGCGGGCTGGTCGGCCGAGGAAGTGACCGACGAAGACTGCCAGTACACCCAATTGCCCGACGGCGGTTGGGAATGGCCGCTCTGGGAATGGAAAGGCGCCATCCTGCAAGAAAGCGGTTGCGCCTACGGCAAGTTTTTCAAGGGAAAAGCCGCGTTCATCAGCCGCGAATGGTGGCCCGATTTCTGCAACTACCGGCGGAGCCTCTTCCCCTATCCGGAAGAAGGGAGCATCGAAGAAACGATTCTCGACGTACTGAAAATTGAGGGACACCAGATTACCCGGAAACTGCGGACTTCCTGCGGTTTCACGGGACCGAAGATGCGGAGCCGTTTCGATGCCTATATCACGCGGCTGCAGATGGCCGGCTACATCGTGACGGAGGATTTTGTCTATCCACGCGACCGCCATGGACGGGAATATGGCTGGGGATGGTCGCTGCTCACCACGCCCGAAGTTCTCTTCGGACGGGAAGCCTGCCACCCGGACCGCACCCCACAGGAGTCGCGTGAAAGACTGCTCGGACAGTTGCGGAAAGTCCTGCCCCAGGAATCGGAAAAGACGTTGGAGGCACTGCTGAAATAAGGCTAAAATGCGGACTTAAAAAGCAGGCCTCCTCCCTGAAAGGGATTCATCCTACTAATATCTGGGGTTATACTTTTCCCAAAATGGAGATTTCCCATTCCACAGACGATACAGACCATATAATTTTATCAGCTCCTGCTCCACGATATTCTTTTCTGCATAGGGAAGGTCCCATTTCTTTTCTTGTTTTCCATCGAAATAAGGCTCATAGATGTTAAGGATATTGCCTAGTAGAGGCTTGAAGAGTCTTTTCTCAAACTCCTCTCTATATCCTTCCAAGGCCCATCTAAGGTGTATAAGACAGCTGTTCAGGTACAAGGAATCACGCATCAATACTTTACTGAATAGCAGCAAATATTCATGCTTATAGGATGAGACTCCATCCTGTATGACTTCATTTTCCAACCAGGCCAATGCCTTTCCAGTCTTCTTGTCGTCCACGAAGAGAGACAGCAAGTCGTTTCCTCCTCTTTCCTTGTTCACCACACCGAGCACATTACGTTTCGTAAGGTTATAATCTTTCCTCTCCCTTTGAAGCACCTCCTGGTTCTGCAAGATGAAAGACTGCATGCGAGTAAGGATGAAAGTCCAGTTGCCCATAAACTCCCACATTTCCGTGTCTCTCCATTTGCCCATAGCTGCCTCAATATCCTTGCAGGCCTTTTGCAGCTTCTCATAGATTTGCACAATCTCTTCATCACTGAAAGATATGTACTTCTGAACGGCATAAACATCCAGTGCATGACCTTTATAAGTAGAAATAGAACAATCACTATGAATGCCAGTCCGCCACAAAAGTGGTGAATGCAATAGGATATGCTTCAATTTGGCTTGCAGTCCGGGGTCATCCTCTACATAACGACATGCCGCCTCCAACAAGGTACCGTCTTCGTATATCTCATCGGGCAATGCCGACAGTTTTTTTATCAACTTGCTCCGGTCGACCCATTTATCCATATTCATCAGCACATAAAAATGGGCAGGAGTATCTGCCACTTGCACCAAGTGATCGAGTTCCTTGCACTCTTCTTTATTGAGTTCAAGATTTTGGCTAACCGCCACCAGGATACGATTATGAAAATCATTTATTTTCTTCCGAAGCTTCAAGACAGAGAGCAGGATTTTATGCTTGAGACCCTCTTTATTTACCCGTGCGGCTCCTGTCACAATGAGGTTCTGCATCTCATTGAATTGCATGTTTCCGGCCTCCATATCCTTTAGGTTCAACTGAACAAAAACTTGTTCGAATAAATCTTCCCATTCTTTTGCTGCTACCGCCTTCATAAATACAGGAGCCACAATATAGATGGCATTGCATACATTCGCAGGGCATTCTTTATCTTGCAACGCTCTCAGCATCAGGCGCAGCAACTCCGGCAGCTGGACATACAACTTAAAAGAATAGATATAATCCTGGGCAACCTTCAGCAAGAAATCTCTTGAGTTTCCATACAACAAAGAAAAGAACAAACAAGGATAGGGATATTCCTCATATAAGTTTTCGCATATCATCTGCCATTTTTCCTTCTCCATCAAATGTACATTTCCTGATACGCTTGGCACGCCCAGTTCCAAGAAGATATGGAGCACCTTAAGCGAGTTCATCTTCGCCACATCGTAGGAATCGAAACATACCGTATGCCTCAAATTGCCATACGGCTGACCCGACGTATAAGTCCGGCTCTCATTCAAAAGGTTTTCTATCAGCGTGCCCACCTTGATCAGCCGCGGATTGTGTCGCTCCAAAGCCTCTATCTTCCCTTGCAAATCTCCGTAGAAGCTCATATTCCCGTTTTTCCCTTGAACCCGTCCTCTTATCAGGGGAAGAATATCAATCGCAAATCGATAATCCTGCAAGCACTTGAAATTCTCCCGGCTTATCAGTCGGGTAATCGCATCGGCATCGGCCTCCGAGCCTAATACAGAACGCAATAAATGATAACGCATTTTATTCAGTCCAGACTCCGGGTTCCATCCGTCCATCAAGATTTTCACTTTACTGAAGTAAAGATGAAACAAGTTGCTCAATACGGTTTCATAAGTTGTATCCTCATTCTGAAGGTCATACAATAACCGGCCCCCCATACACCGTGCCCGTAAAGCCAGCAGATGATACTGTTCTTTCAGTTCCGCTCCCTGTCTTGCCATCAGGCCTGTCTGCTTAATCGACAAGACGGAATCCACGGGAATCGATTCCCCTCTTATCGCAGCATATATCAGTTTTGCACACAAGGGCAAATCCATCTGACCCTCCAATAATTCATCCACATGCGAAAGTACATGAAGGCGGTGATAATGACTGATTCCCTGTTGCTCAGGAATCCGATTGTATGCCGACAGCCTGTAAGTCTCCTCGACTTTTTTCACAAAATCATCGTCTGCCCGAAGAATGTCATCCAATTTTACGGGCATTGACTTCCAGTTCTCCTCATATCGTTCGTACCGTTCTTTATCCCGACTCATATATTCCAAGAAGGCATCCACCCGTTCCTGGTCAGACGTGGCGTCTGGGAAGAACTCAAACAAGTTCACAATCTCTATGTAGTGATTCTGAAGGAGCAACTGCTTATCCTCGCCAAGCGGCGCAGCTTCGGAATGGATGAAATAAATGGAACGTGCACGACCGGCTGAAGGCAATGCCCCCTTGTCCAGGATGTCTTTCACCCAGTCTATCCATGCCATAAAGTTGGGGTCATCGCCCGAGAAGCCTATCAGGCAAAAGGCTCCTTTGAGCAACGAGATTCTCATCAAGTTGACGAATGCCTCATGTTTCCGCGGATAATCGCGATAATCTTCTGCCGTAATGACATACTGCATGTGTCTATCCCCGTCAAACCCATACGGCACATGGGAGCCTGTACGCAGATTTCCATGCAGTTTATAAATATTCTTCCCGCCTTCCGTCAATGAAATCTGGTAAGAATCTGTAATCAGCTGATAAGTATCCGCACGACGCTCCTTATAAAAGCCAACCAGACTTTCTTGCCGGACAATTTCCTGCTCAATCACCTTTAGATTCTGCTGATACAGTCTGCCGGCATCATCCCACTCATCTTTTTTAAACGGAACCAATGCCAGCCCGCAATCCGCTATCAACGACTCTATCGAGCGACAGACGGAAGCCAATTCTGTAGTGCATCCCGCCTCCAGCTTCCGTTCAAATTCACAATACAAGCCCTTGTATTGCTCCAGGAGGAATTTATATCGATTCACTTCCTGCACCGCCTTTTCTTGCTTCTGCGACCATTCTTCCGCCACATCCACACCTGCCAGGATATCCAATGCATTGTCATAGTTGAACGTAAAGATGTGTTTCACGCCTAATCCCAGCAACTTCTTATGGCATCCCAAATAAAGCTTGTCGTCAATCAGGTTGTCACCCAGAAACAGGCCATATTCTCCGTTGCCGGATGACTTAAGATAGGGCACCCGCTTCTCGATATACAAATCCATCGCCTCATGGTAGCCTTTGCGGCGTACGTATTCCGAAGCAATTTCAAGATACCCTTTCTCGGCAATAATTCTTTGAACCTCCCGTTCCTGCAATTCTTTCTTTCCGCCTGCACACGCAGGATACAACTCTCCGACTAAGGGCTTGAGCAAATCTCCCCAGAAAGGGAATTTGGTAGAAATATTTGTACTGAAACCAGCCCCTACAATAAAGGAGAGAGTTCCATCCTCAATATGTCTGTGAATGTGATCTAGCATCGTTGAATTCAGTTTAAAAATTTATTATTATACAAAAGTAAGGAAATAAATTCAACTAGCTAATAAAATCCGGTATATATAAAGAATTTCTCTTTACAGGAACATCGTCAGCAGCGGGATACTCAACACGGAGAGCAAGGTGGTGAGGAAGGTGCCCTCGGCCATGATGACCTCCCCCTTCTGGTACTGGATGCAGAACAGGGTGCCGTACGAAGCCACGGGCATGGCGGCCAGCACCACGTTGATATTGGCGATGGTCTCGTCCACCTGACAGAGGCGGGAAAGGTATAGAATCAGCAAGGGAACGAGCAGCAGACGCAGGGCTGCCATCAGGTAGATGGCCGTGTTGCCGAACATCCGGCGGATAGGCACCTGAGCGATGGAGGAGCCGATGATGAGCAGGGCGGCAGGTACGGTGACATTACCCAGCAGCACGAACGGGGTACTGATGACGCGGGGAGACACCCATCCCGTCACCACAATCAGGATGGAGAGGTACGAGGCAATCATCGCCGGACAATAAAGCGTGCGCCAGTCGAAGCGCATCTTGCCCTCGCCACCCGAGATGAAGAGGGTGCCGAACACGAAAATCAGTAGCGTGCTGGGGAAGTTGAGGATGCTGGCGTAGAACACCGCACTGGCGCCGAAGATGGAGGCCACGATGGGATAGCCGATGAAGCCCACGTTGCCGAAAGCCAGCATGAAACTGTAGATGCCGCGGTCGGCCACCTTGACGGGCAGGTAGCGCGGAAGCAGGAAAGCCAGTCCAATCAGTACCACATAGGTAGCGAACCCCACCACGAGCAGCGGCAGAATCAGTCCCTTGTCCGGGAGCGTGTCGCCCATCACCGACGAAAGTATCAGACTGGGGCATGTCACGTTGATGACCAGTCCCGAAAGTTTGCGGTCGAAATCCGCATCCATCATTTTCTTCTTGCTCAAATAATAACCGACGATTACCAGAATAAACAGGATAATCATCTGCGTCACGATTGCATCCATTGTCTTCTTCTTACCTTAAAAAGTCGCGCAAAGATACGGATTATCCCTTTCGGGTATTCACTTGCACCGCAGTTTTTCATCACACGAAACAGGAAAATGCGTATCTTTACCCCACGAATTCAAAGCAAGCATACAAATGAACAGTCTTTTTCCAGATTTGTTTGACGAGGGAAAAACTCCGGAAGCACCTGCCGCCGCGCAGCCGACGCCGGAATACGACCTCACCGACCTTTTTGAACGGCTTTCCCACTCCCCGTTCCGAAGCCGGTTCCGCTTGAAACCGGCCGACATCGCCTACATCCGCGAGAAAGGAATGGATACCATCCGGCAACATGCCGCCGATTTCGTACGCAAGCGGCTGGCTCCGGCTGTCATCCCGAACGACGGAAAACAGACACCCATGCGGGGGCATCCGGTCTTCATCGCCCAGCATGCCACGGGCTGCTGTTGCCGGGGATGCTTCGCCAAGTGGCACCATATTCCGGCGGGCCGCCCTCTCACACCCGAAGAGCAGCGCTATGCCGTGGCCGTACTGATGAAATGGATAGAACAATTTACCTAAAAACGATACCATCATGATCAAGATTTATGGAATGGACACCTGTCCCGACTGTACCTACGTGGAAGCACAAGTGAAAGGCAACGACCGATACGAAATCATCGACATCGGGCAGCACGTGAAGAACCTCAAGGCTTTCCTCAAGCTCCGCGACCACTCGCCCGCATTCGACGAAGCCAAGCGCATCGGTGCGGCAGGCATCCCCTGCTTCGTGCTGGAAGACGGCACCGTGACCCTCTGCCCGGAAGATGCGGGTCTGCATTCACACCCCATTGAAGAAGGCGCCACTTGTAACCTGGATGGAAGCGGTTGTTGAGATGGAAGCACGGAAACTCATTTTTCTGCACGGGTTCTTTGCCTCGGGGGCTTGCATCCCCGCCCAGACACTAAAGGAATGTATGGCGGGAAAGGCCCTCGTCCTGACACCCGACCTGCCGCTGCATCCGCAGGAGGCCCTCGCCTTTATCCGCCGGCTGTGCGAACAGGAGCAGCCCGACCTGCTGGTGGGCAACAGCAACGGGGCATTTCTAGCGCAAATCGTGGCCTCCGAAAACGGTCTCCCGGCCCTGCTCGGCAACCCGTATTTCGAGATGACCCGTTTCCTGGCCGAACGCCTCGGTCCCCACGCGTACAAATCCCCGCGGGCAGACGGTCGTGCGCATTTCGTCATCGACCAGGCGCTGATAGACGAGTTTGCCGAGGTACAGCGCCACCAGTGGGACCATTGCACACCGGAAGGCCGCGAACGCATCTGGGGCCTTTTCGGGGAGAACGACCACCTGGCGCACTACGAACCGCTCTTCCTCACGCACTACACCCATGCCTTCCACTTCCCCGGACAGCACACGCCCACAGCGGAAGAAGTGCGGATGTATTATGTGCCGCTCATCGAGGAACTGTGGAAAGCCCAGTCGCCGTCCAACCTCTGAAAACAAAAAAAACCGGAAGAAGCACGTGCGAATATGTTCCGCCCGCCTCCTTCCGGATATATAAATCAAGATAAGAAGTTCAGCTACTTATGCAACGGATTCTTCCTCCTCTTCCTCCACCAGGTTGCGATAGATGACAGCATTGCATCCCAACCGGGCCACCATCAGCACGACAACCAGAATGAAAACCAGCAGAATGCCGATATGCGGAATCTTGAACAGAATCAACGCCAGAATGAGGAACAAGACATTCAATACAAATCCTACCCCAAAGATAGTCCACTTATAACCGTATGTCGCCCGGTTGCTGCGAATCATCGCTTCTCCCGGAGCCACCCCTTTGTCAAGCAGGATAAACAAAGCCAGTGACCATCCCAATGAGATAATCATGCCCGGAATAATGACGAAAAGCGAAGCTGGGAAAATGGCCATCCACATCATTCCCTTCAGGGTGAAATATTCCCCCATGTAGCGTCTGTACTTCGCATCGAAGATAAATAAAGGAGAAATGACTTTTCCCTTGCTGAGTTCAATGGGAATCGTACTCATGGCAATGGTCGTACCCACATTCAGATACGGAATCCAAATGGTCACAAGCCACAAGACACTGGCCACCAATAAAGAAGCTAAATTCTTGATTCCGATAGCAATTCCTTCGGACAACACTCCCTGGAGTGTAATTCTTTGTGCATTCATAGTAATAAATAGATTAAAAAAAATTAATATGTCTTTCACCCAAATATATACATAAAAAAACAAAAAACAACGTTGCAGCCCACTTTACTTTTCAATTTTTACATATATTATCATTTCAGCGTCGTTTATATTCTGCTTCTCCCGTCCTGAAAATCCATGACAAGGCCCTACCATGCAGGCTTAGGTGACAATTTATTTGGGCAGTAAGCAGAAGAAACGTAATTTTGCAATCAGTATCGCTACACTGAACTACAAACCTATGCGAATCTTACTTGCCCTCGATTCTTTCAAAGGCTGCCTCTCTTCGGAAGAGGTGGAAGCCGCTTTCTCGCAGGCCCTGACTGCCCGCGATGCAGAAGTACGTGCCCTCCCGATGTCCGACGGAGGCGAAGGTATGCTGCAAGCCTTTATCGCCGCCCTGCATGGAGAAATGCGGGAAGTGGAAGTACACGACCCGCTGATGCGCCCCGTCACCGCCCGCTACGGCCTTGCGCCCGACGGAACCGCCGTCATCGAAACCGCACAAGCCTGCGGACTGACCCGGATGACCGCCGAAGAACGCGACCCACTGGTGGCCACTACCTACGGAGTGGGTGAACTCGTAGCTCACGCCGCACGCCACGGATGCCGCCGCTTTATCATCGGACTGGGCGGAAGCGGCACGAGCGATGCCGGAAGAGGGATGCTTCAAGGGCTAACCGACTCTCTGGTGCCGGGCGGAACGATAGAAGAGGTGCTGCACGGGGCACTCTCCGGATGCCGTTTCATCCTGGCCAGTGACGTACGCAACCCGCTCTACGGACCGGAGGGAGCGGCTCACGTGTTTGCCCCGCAGAAGGGAGCCACACCGGAGATGGTGGAAGAGCTGGACCGCCGCGCCCGTCAGTTTGCTGAAGAATCGGCCCGTCGCATGAGCAGAGACGCTTCCTCCCAGCCGGGTGCCGGAGCCGCCGGAGGACTGGGGTACGCTTTTCTGCAATACCTTCAGGCCACCACGCAATCGGGTGCCGACCTCCTGCTCGACCTCTGCGATTTCGATGCCCTCCTTCCCCACACCGACCTGGTCCTCACCGGCGAAGGCCGTGCCGACCGTCAGACCCTCATGGGCAAGTTGCCGGAACGGGTGATGCGCCGCGCACAAGCGCACCACGTCCCCACCTGGCTGGTGGCCGGACAAGCCCTCGATGCCGAACCGCTGCTCCAGGCCGGATTCAGTCGCGTGGACAGCCTCACGCCCGACGGCATGCCTCTTGAAGAAGCCATCCGTCCGGAAGTCGCCCGGGAGAATATTGGAAGGTGGGTGGAAAGGAACTTCCCACTCGACTAAGCAAATATCCCAACTGAGTAATGATCAATAGGAAAATAAACGACAAAATTTACACAGAATAAAATTACAACTCCGAGAGCAAAGCCAACCCCTTTACCGTCAAAAGATACTTCTGACGGGGATGACGTGGCTTGTCGGGATACAGCAAAGTGACAAATCCCTCTTCCAAAGCAGGGAAAAGGTACAGACGGAGAAAATTATCCCTCCCCTTTAACTGCAATTTCTCCATCATCATCTTTACGGACATCTGTTCCTTCCCAATCACTGCTACCAGACGCTCTATCTCCGGATTATCCGTATGCACCTTGTCCTGAACTTGTCCTGAACTTGTCCTGAACTTGTCCTGAACTTGTCCTGAGCTTGTCCTGTCTCCCTAGTATCTGCCAGATTGGGCTGGGTTTTTCCATTCGCTGGAAGGAGTAATGTGAAGATAACGATTACGCAAGTCCCATTGGTCTCCCAACAGCAGATTCCGGAAGAAGCGTTCCAAGTATACGGGAGTATAATCTATTCCCTTCTGTGCATTCTTATAATTCGCCCTCACCAACGCATTACGGAAATACCACGAATGATCGGCAAACAGATTATTGCTCACCTCAAAACCAATAGAGCGTAAATATAAAATAGTGAAAACAGCCGTTGTACGTGTGTTCCCTTCTCCAAACGCATGAATCTGCCACAAACCCGAAACGAACCGTGCAATATGGGCCACAATCTCATCCGCGGAAAGTCCTGCATAACTAAAATTACGTTCCTGCTCTAAGTCATAGTCTATGGCCCTGCGTAAATCTTCCCAGTTCAAATAACTGACAGAATCCCCATTCAAGACCCATTCTTTTTTCATGATGTCATACTCCCGGATTTTCCCAGCAAACTTCAAGACTCCTTCAAAAATTCTTCGGTGCAATGAAATATATCCGTTTGTGCTAAAATCCAGTGTACGTGTGGACAGAATCTTCGTAATATTCGCAGAAACCTTGTCGGCTTCCTGCTTTCCTTCGTCATCCGGCTCACGATTAGCTTTTGACTGATAATAACTCTTTATCTGTTCACGCACTTCATCGATGGTCATTTCACCTTCGATATGTCTACGCGCCATATCTTTCAGGTATTCAGAAGGTTTCAGTCCATCTACAGCCTGAAGTCCGATGGCAGTCTGCCAAGCATACGCCCGTTGCTGCCTATCCGGCTCACTCTGTCTTATATATTCATCAAAATCAGTCATGGTTTCTCAATCTAAAAATATTATTCTATCATCATATCCACCTGTTCTTACTTCAAATAGAACCATTATCTTCGCATTAGATTTCTTTCAGCGAGAACAATGTATTTCATTCCTCTACAATTGACCTCCGGACGCTCTACATGACATGCATTATATATAGCATTCAATAAAGCGGATGTCCCCCACATCGGGGAAAGTACTCCACAAATTTTACCAAAAATAATGTTTCCCAAACGAGATTCACTCATTTTTGCAGAAATCTCTTCCTTCTCTTGTCGTAACTGGTCCAATTTTATAGAGAAAAGTTCAGATTCAGGCGAGATTGTGGCATCCAAAGCGATTTCTTCCACATGATTCCTGAATGTCCTTAAAAGTTCACGATGTGTCTCCTTAAAATGTTTGATCCTTCCCAGATCGTAATTTCTAGGAGCTGGCATCAGTTCTTTCAAAATACAATTTCTCCGATTGTTCTGATGACGGATTTCATATTCTGGAGTGTGAATGTATCTAATTGAAAATGAATACGACATTCGGTCTGTTGATAATCTATAATCCTTGGTATTGGCCAACACAGAAGCCAAATAATACATCAAATCATTGGCAGTATGAGGCTCTATATTGTACCAACCATTCTTATCCTGTTCTGCCAGGCCAAGTTCCTCTAAAGAGTGATACAAGGAATGACCCAATTTACCTTCATGAAGTTTAAATGCTTTCAAATGTTTCATCCGATGAAAAAAGCCTCTTCTTTGTTCCAGACTCTGCATATGTGAAATAACATATTGCTCAAAAATCTTCTGCACCTGATCCTGATATCGTAAATTCATCATTGGATCAATAGGTATAACCAGTTCATTGACAACCGCTTCCCGCATAAAAGATTCATAAAGATCTGGCTCCATATTATATTTATATGGAACAATCGCTGCCACCTCATCATAATACAAAAAAGCGCGAACTGCCCATTCCGTTCTTGGTATATTAATTTCAGGGTAATATAAAATGTTCATGGTTTAGAATCTATTTATGCGAATTTAGAGAATTAAACGCAAATACCCAAACCCTTTTTTCTTCTTCAACTAATATAACCGAAATATCCATACGGATGATAGCCATTTCACAGATGATTTCCATCTTACAAGATGACCTACGAAAAGATTACTTTTTCTTTACTCCTGAGCTTGTCCTGTCTCCCTAGTATCTGCCAGATTGGGCTGTTTTTTTTCATTCGCTGGAAGATTTGTTTCAAATGGCAGGAAAGTGCTTTTTTCACCTTCCTGGCACTTCCAATTAATTTTCAACCCGCCGGTCACTTCTTTGCCGGAATCTCCGGCACATAGAGGAAGCTGTCATACTGACCGCCTGTGTAGATGCAGTGACGGCCCACGTTGTGTGTAGCCGGTGAAACCACCACCTCCTTCGGGTCCGCACATTCAGTTGCATTGCCCCCCAGCGTCTTTATCGCAGGCTGTTCGCCCGGCATGTAGGTGAATCCCTCCACCGGCACCGTAATCTTGGCCGAACCGAAAGGCAGCGTCGCATTCTCCGGTTCGTACGCCCCCACCGTCAGTTGCAGGATTTCTGCGAGGCAATCCACTCGATGAGGTCACATCCGTCCAGGGCATCCTCGTGTCCCCAGTACAGCAGGTTGCCTTCCGACATATACGCCCCGCGCTTGTCCGGATTCACCACGGCATATCCGTGCGCCACCCAGTAAGCTGGGTCCGGTCCCTCGAACTTCTCCAGTCCCGAAGTCGCCGACTTGGCCACGCCCGAACGCATCGGCACGTTGTCCAGCATCTGTCCGCCCACCTCTTTGCCGTAAGGGCTCCAGGCCAGGATAGCCGGACACGCCTCGCCCGACACGGGACGGAACACATCGGTATAAATGGTCACCCCGTCGCGCAACTTCACGGGTACGTCTCTCTCCATCAGAATGTCGCAGGGCAGCGGGCGGGTACCCTCACGCCGTATGCTTCCTTTCTTCAGCACCAGCGTCTCCTGCTTGAATCCCGGATAACGTACCCGCGGCGCCTCCACCGGCAACGCTTTCCGAAGCGCGGCCTTCATTTCCTTTCCATTGACATCGTGCAGCACTATTTCCTGCTGAGCGGCTGCCTGCTCCGTACAGAGGGCCATGAGTGCGATGGCTCCTGCATAAATCCATTTTCCAGTCATAGTAATTCTGTTTTCGAGAGGTAAAGTTATAACAAAAGTGTAAATCGGACAAGGCTCTTTTTTGGGGAGTTTTGTTTTCTCGGGAAATCTGAGTATCTTCACAAAATGAAAGCTAATTCTCAAAAACGATGAAACGATTGATTCTTTTCTGCGTCGGGATTCTCTGTTTCCTTCCCATGCAAATTCAGGCACGAAAATATTTCTGCGAGATTAAAGGAACTGAAAAAGTTCTTTCCAATGGATTAAAAATTGTCTTTGACTTCGGAGAAAGTTCGGTCTATTCTGCTTGGACCGGATTAAAAAGCAAACAAAAACTGGTAGATGAAAATGGCGAGGAAATCAAGTTTAACAGTATGGTCGACGCGGCAAACTACATGTCCGAAAAAGGCTGGAACTTCCAACAGGCATATACTTCCGTGTATGCTGACAATGTGATACAGCACTGGATTTTCTATAAAGAGGCTGAATCACAGGAAGAGGCTGGCAAAGGAATAATGACGAAGGAGAGTTATAAAAAGCGGCTGAAATAAAAATATCGGCCATAATCTCCTGTGTAGATAGGGTAAAATAAACTAGAATTTAATTGTAAATTTCAATCAAAAATTGTTTTATTGTCATCATTTATTATTGCTACTAATGCCTGTTTATTTTTAAGAAGAGCAGAGTAAATAAGATTTACTTTTCCTGATTTTATTTGTTTATCGTATTCTGCAATCATATTTTCATAAGATTTTTTCAATGTATTTCCACGGAGATAAGACGATATTCCACTTGTCGCACATTTTACAAAAATGTCTTCATACGCAGGAATCACCCATACTTCATCTTTATATCCTAAATACCCTAAGACATATGCATCTTGAAATTCTTTGCCAATTCCTTTTGCAGTATGACATGCAAATGTAAAGAAAATTGAACTATAAAAATTACAAACATTATCATTAGACTCTATATATGGTTTATTGTTACATAGAAGAGCTGTATCTACTCCATGAGAAAAAGCACAAAATACGTATTCATCTGCACTACTAGTATAATTATTAATTACTTCTTTTGTTAAAGAATCTGCACTAATAGACTCATAGGAAAAATCATTTTCAATTGTTACTTGTTTTATCTCATCAGCACAAGTTTGAAAGAAATGTCCTAGATTTTTGTCACTATCATCAAATGCTATATAAATGGGATTATTCATTTTTTTTTGCCATTAGTTCAATCGTCAAATTAACTAAATCTTGAGTAAATTCTTTGCCTCGTGGTGTATCCTTACGCACTTCATTAAGAATATCATTTAATGAATATTCTTTACCACCTGTAGATATCAAATACGGTGCATCATGATTACCTGGTTGCTCCTTCAACCATTTCTCTAGAGCATTAGACAAACTATACTTTATATCGGCATCTGCTTCTCTTATAAGTCTTACCATCTCCTCCATTGTTGTCGTTTTATCACGCGTTGCATAAGGTTTCAGATTTATCATATCAAAGAAGTTTCCATTTTCTTTTGAAATGCCAGTCCACACTATAACAGGGACTTGATATGACAACTCTCTCAATTCAGAGAATACATGATACCCCTCTTCATTCCCAGATAATTTCATATCTAAAATAAGAATCATTTTTTCTCCAAGTTGCTTTCTAATTAAAGCTATTGCCTCAGTCGCTTTCTTATAAAGCCTTACAATCTCAAAATATTGCTGAAGTTTTATTATTAATGGATGATGTGCCAATAATTCATCATCAATAATAATTATTTGTGTATTTGATTTCTTCATCTCACTTATTTTTTAAAAGGTAACGTTATCAAAAATGTTGCTCCGCAATCTACAAATTCAGGATCCACAATTTTTACTTCTCCATTCAACGCCTCAATCCTTTTTTTTACAGTAAAAAGTCCTATCCCTGCTCCGCCCTCATTCTGTGTTGTTGTTTTAAATATCTCAAAAACACTCTCCCATTCTTCTTTTGGTATACCACAACCCGTATCTGAAAAACGTATTGACATCTTATCATTCTCAACAGTTCCCGTACATTTTATAACCTTTCTCTCAGAATAGCGCATAGCCTTAATGGAATTAGAAATTAAATTTTCAAATATGTCTTCGAAGAATTTTCTATTATGTGTTATTTGAAGTTCTTGAGTATATTCTAAGATTGTTTTAATACCCTCATCTTGGAATCGTTGATAATATATCCTCTCAAATAAATTCTTTATCAAAGAAAAAACCTCAAAGGTCTCAAAATCACTTCCTGAACTCGCATAACTAAGCATAAATTTTACTCCGACACTCAATTTCTCCATCTCAGAAAATATTAATCTAGCATATTCCTTAAATATATCATCATATAATGCATTAGGATATTCACTATAAAAGAATTCCGCCATTCCTTTAATATTCCCTATTGTTGTTTTAACCATATGAGATAGCTCTGCTGCATAATCCTGAAGAGAAAGAAGACTAAAAAATAAATCTTCTCTCCTTTGTGATTCATTTCTTAACTGCTCATACTGTTTAATACCCTTAGTTAAGTTACGTTGTACCCCTCTAGCTTTTCTTTCAATTTCGGAAAGTTTACTTCTAACTTCAGGAGTAGTCTTATCTGAAATCTCAGAAATAATTCCAGAAATCTTAGATAATTGTATATTTGCATCAATCAATGTTGTTGCCGTCTTAACTGATTCTCGTTTTTTCCAATAAGAAAGATATTTTTCTAATGCTTCAATTTGCTCAATAATATATTTTTTTAATTCCCGATATTCTTTACAGTCTATAAAATCTTGTCGATTTGTCGCATCCTTAATTTTAGGATTACCTTCTTTCGTTATATTTAAATATCCTATCAGATTATTTGAGCTTATTTTTTCAAAAAAACCAGAATATCTCCTTTTGTCAATTCCTAAGATATCCCGCTTTTTATTGGAATCAGTCTCATTTTCAGCAAATGGAGTTGCTATAATTCCATCACGATATATTATAATACCATCTATTCTATCTCCTCGATAAGCCGTTTTATATTTTCGAATATCATTCTTATCCAAATAATAAAAATCCAATGATATTGGGCCAAAAATCCTTTTATTAGCCTTTATTACCAATTCTCCTTTTTTCTCATCAAAAAATAAATATTGTTGAAGTTGTTCGCCATCAACATCAATAGAATCTAATATATAATGGTGCGCTGTATTAACCGAAAACTTATTAATAACTTCTTTATTTGCAAACTGTCTATATTCATTACTTTTTATCCAAATAACAAATGGATAAACAGGCTTAATCAATGGAGACACTAATTTAGCCAGCTCAGAATAAGCACGTTGAATGTCATTCTCAGACCATAATTGTTCTGTTTGATTCAGGAATATTTTTATTTTCGTTCCTTGTTCTTCTCTATCGCAAGTTTCTATCCAACAATTATTCTCAACCTCTGTAAAAAACGTTGTGTTCCGATTATTTTTTTTTATTTGATCGGAAGATAAACTTTCATATCTATTCCAATCTAACTCTAATCTAACTTTCCTAGTAGTGCCACGTTGCGTTGTCTCAATAATGACTCGTGAACCTAGTTTTTCCACAGCAAAACGGCCCACTCCCTTTTCTCCCACAACCTTTCTGTTATAAGGAGCTGGAGAAACACTCTCCTTACGTTTACTATTCGTTCCAATAACCATCCATTTATAACGGATATCATACAAAGACATACCTAAGCCATCATCTTCCAAACATATATAACTATCAGGCTTTAGACAGCTGACATTATTAAAAAACAAAGTCACATGATTGGAATTGGCATCATAACAATTTTTCACCAACTCGAATAGAGCTGTAATACGATCGGTTATGAGCTCACGACCTAATAACCTGAATGTACTAACATCAAAATTAAATTTAAGTTTAAACAGGTCTGGCATATTCTAAAATTTTATCAAACACAGATTTTGCTAATAATGGAGGTACGGCATTCCCGATTTGTTGTTGAATATGCATTAAAGACCCCTTAAAAATAAAACTATCAGGAAAACTTTGTAAACGTGCAGCTTCACGCACTGACAAGCCTCTATTCTGAAAAGGGTGAATCAACATATTTTTTCTATAATTTGATATAACAATTGAAGGTTTATCAGCAACTAAACGCTTGTATATTCCACTATGACAATTATTTTTATTCGTATAATTACTCATAAGTTCATCAGGTATAGCACGCCAATTTTCCCCTTGTTTAATATAAGAATATCGTTCAATAACATAATCTGCATTTCGCGACACATAATTTTGACGTGAATCATTTGAACCACGTCTCATTAAACGAGCATACGTACTAGCTTTTTCTTCCTCATACCTATAAGGTAACACTTCACTTATTTGTCCGTTTTCTAAAACGGGTAAATCTGCAATAGCTTCATTAACAGTAACAACATCCTTATGCTTTTCCGGAAATTGAAAATTAATACCCATTCGATTACCAACCATAATAAACCGATTACGATGCTGAGGCACGCCATAATCAGATGCTACCAATATCTGCTCTACTACACTATATCCTAAATCAATAAAACGATTTCTTATAGTTCGAAGAGTTGCTCCATGTTCAAAATTGACAATTCCTTCTACATTTTCAAAAAGGAACCATTCTGGATTTAGCTCACGAACAAATCTTACAAATTCTTCAAAAAGAATATTGTTAGGATTTAAATGATTTCTCGTTTTAGTATTAGATGTTGAGAAACCTTGACATGGAGGGCCTCCAAATACAATAAATACAGATTCATTTTCTGCTATATATTCTCTAGGATCGATATTATGAATATCATCTTGTAGCATGATAGTATTCAAATGATTATGTCTATAGGTATCAGCTGCACTTTTATCTTGCTCCACTGCAAGCCTGATTTGGATGCCGGACATCTCTGCACCCAAACTAAGCCCTCCCGCACCACTAAAGATATCTATTCCTATCGGCATAACACTCTATTTAAATATGATTTGTGCAAAGATATGAATTTTTACATGATATGTCAATTTCCGGAAATTAAATATCTTCTTTTTTTAATAGGAAACCTAACCCTAAAAACATTAGTTATCTAATTTAATGCCATACTAAAGAATTATTCCACCAGAATATTAATCATACCTTACCAGAATAATTAAACAGACCTTTCTCCCCCATCACATACACCGGCTGAAACTTCGTTCCCGCATTCTTCAACACCCCTTTCTGCACCAGTTCTCGAATCACCCGCGTAGCCTTCGACTGGTTGAAACCCGTAAGCCGTTCAAAGTCGCGCCGTTGCAGGAAAGAATGGGTCTTGAAAAACTCCGCCAACTTCTGTTGCACCTCTTCCCCCTCCAGCTTGGCAGAGTGATGTGCCTCGTCCACCTCCCGCTCCAGATACACACTCCGAAAACGGTCAATCAAGTCCTTGTCGGGTGTGAACTTGATACTTCTCACCTCCACATCATCATCCTTCACATACTTCGGGTTAATGTCCGGCGCACATTTCAGGCTCAGACTGAAATACCCGATGCCATCCAGATGCACAGCGTACCCGTTGCTCAGGTACTCGTAAAGTTCATCGTTCAGGGCCGTGATGACGGCAGCCACATCCGCCGGGGCCACAGTACATTTCTTGTGTATCGCCTCCCGGATTTCGCGGGTGGTCACCACATCCTTTGTAATCACTTTTGCATGCAACTTCGGGGCAGCAATTCCGTCCTTTACCGGATTCTCAAACAAGTCAAATTTAATAGCCATAACCGTATCTGTTTTATTGTTTCACTCTTCCTTTCCAAACTCTTCCATAAAAATACCTCGACACGTAGCTACCGAGGCCTCATCACGAACGTGACGAGACATCCGCACGAACGTGTCAAGACCTCGTCACATTCGTGTCGAGGTAAATTTACAAAAATTTTCAAGAAAAAGTAAGATAAAGAAACAGAAATATTTATTAAGCCTACCAATTTAAAAGACTTTATTATAACAAATTAAATATGCACTAAAAATCACATTGACGCAATCTAGTATACACCACTAGAAAATATCCCTTTTACCATTTACGGCATAACAAAATTTTCTATCTTTGCAGTATTTAAGAATAAAAATGCCAATCATAACATGTAAAAATACAAACCTATTGAGTGCATTTAAAAATAATTTTGCAAATACAATATATGAAAATAAACATATAATGACACATAAATATACTTTTATTGATTTGTTCTCAGGGTGTGGAGGCCTGACTGAAGGATTTCTTCAATCCGGATATTTCAGATCATTAGCACATGTTGAATGGGAAAAACCTATGGTAGAGACTTTACGTCATAGACTAGTTACACATTGGAATTATACCCCTAAAGAAGCCTTGAGAGATGTTGTGCTATTTGACGTACAAAAGACAGATGAACTAATCAATGGAAATTGGTCTGAAGAAACTTTATCTAAATACAAAGGAGATAATCATAAGGATTTTATTCATGGAGGATTAAAAGAAATTATAGGAGAAAATAAAGTAGATGTTATTATCGGTGGTCCGCCTTGTCAAGCATACTCTATACATGGCCGTGCTACAGATAAAAATTCTATGCAAAATGACTATAGAAATTATCTCTTTGAAAGCTTTGTAAGTATTGTAGATTTTTTTAAACCTAAAATGTTTGTATTTGAGAATGTCCCTGGTATATTAAGCGCAAAGCCTGGAGGGAAACATGTAACCGAACGCATTTTTGAAGCGTTCAATGCAATCGGTTACGAAATTCGTTCTCCTGAAGAGCTACGCAATTCCATATTTGATGCTGTACAATTTCAAGTACCACAATATCGTAAAAGAGTTATTATTTTAGGAATAAAAAAAGGAAGTTGCCTAAACTTAAACAGTTTATATGATTCAATAAAAGCTGAAGAATCGCCTTTACCTATAAAAACTGTAAAAGATGCTATTGGAAATTTTCCACATATTTATCCCTTAAAAGAACCACAGAAAGAGGGACGCATTAATATATCTCATAAAGTGAGTAACGAAAGAAAAGAAATAACTCAACACATTCCGAGGTATAATTCTTTAAGAGAAATAAAGATATTCAAAGAATGGGTGGAAAAAAGGATGAACTATATATCGCATAAAGAGCAAGTTGACTATTATTATCAAGCCACAGGACACAAAACTTTGTATACAAAGTATAAAAACTTAGAGTGGGATAAACCGTCTCATACAATTGTAGCACATTTAAGTAAAGACGGGATGATGTTCATTCACCCTGATGCGCAACAGGCTAGAAGTATAACAATACGAGAAGCTGCGACGTTAATGAGTTTCCCTTTGGATTTTGAATTCATAGGATCTAATTCATATTGCTTTAAAATGATTGGCAATGCTGTTCCTGTATTATTGGCTAAAGGTATTGCAAATGCCATTTATAATCCGCAAATCCAAATTTCCGCAGAATCCGAAACGAAGCGTTCGATTTT
>ERZ827496.2079-NODE-2079-length-21097-cov-10.151269_pt1 | contig 21097 bp, 18 predicted proteins | sample MGYA00519769_ERZ827496 | MGnify/ENA primary metagenome ERZ827496 (study PRJEB31778, sample SAMEA3449327) | human gut metagenome | biome: human gut; feature: human-associated habitat; material: faeces | place: United Kingdom | collected 2010/2012 ...
TCTCCAGTTCCTTCGACTTTCCAGCGGTAGCGATAATGAATGCACCTCCAAACAATAATCCATAGTGTTGCAATATTTGGCATAGAAAACGCGGCCGCCCATTTGCAGGACAGCCGCGCGAAATTTCACACAAAAGCGCAGTTCGTTCAAAGAATCGAACCGTGTTTGGGTATAGCCCGGGGATTCCGACCCCACAAGGCGAGCGCGGCACAGGCCGTAGCTGCTTTCTTTACCAGAACAGTTTACCACACCCGCAAAGCCCTGTCAAGCACTTTTACGCGATTTCAGGGAAAAATATTACTTAACCTCAATCAGCTTCCCCAGCTCCAGCGAGTAGATGCCCTTATAGGTCACCGGTTTCGGGGCAAAGCGCTTGCTGATGGCAAGGGCATAGAGGTCAAGCTGGGCGCGATAGGCGGCAAGGAAGTCATCCTCTGATTTTCGGCGGTCCGTTTTGTAATCCAGCAGCTCCAGGTGATCCGGGAACACCAGCACCAGGTCAGCGATGCCCTGCACCAGCACCCTTGCCTGTGCCACGGCAGCGCTGTCGGCGGGGGCAGTGCCCTGAGCGGTCAGCACCTCGGCGGCAGGCAGGGCCGTGATGAAGTCCAGCTCCCGCAGCACCTCGTCCGCAGCACAGATGCGCGCAAAGGCTTCGCTCTCCACAAAGCGGCGGATGCGCTTTTCATCCAGCTTCTCCGCAATTTCGGGTGCGGTGAGCTTTGCTTCCACCTGCCGGTCACGCTCGGCGGGGATCGCCGTTTCCAGCGTGCCTGCCTGTTTTGCCGCTGCAAGAGCCATAAAATCGGCGTGCTCCAGGAAGGCGTGGAGGGCCGTGCCCATCTCGGCGGCGGTCAGGCCGTCCTTTGCCAGAAAGCCCGGGCGCTCCAGCGTGGTCTGCTCTGCCTTGTGGACGATGCCGGTCACGCTGACCTTGGCGGGCACTCTGGCCAGCTCTGCCGCCGGGTACTGCCAGGCAAAGCCCTGCCGCAGTGCCTCGGTCAGAGCCGGGTCTGCCTGGGCCAGCGGTCTTTCCTCCAGTTCCGGGTCGGTCGGCTCCACGCCCTCGGGCAGCGCCTGCTGCACCGTCAGGGTGATGGTGCTCCCGGTATCCGCAAAGGGCAGTTCCAGATCCTCGGCCAGCCGGCGCAGAGGGCCGCCGTTGGGGTGGACGAGCAGGGCCGCGCGGAGCCAGTCGGCAAAGCTGTTCGCCTGTCGGCAGAGCGTCTGACCCGCCCCGGCTTCAAGGAAGGCCGCCGCTCTGGTAAAGGGGTTGGAGGTCTTTCCGATGCCCAGCGGCACGGTCAGGATCAGCTTATCCTGCGCGCGGGTCAGCGCCACATAGAGCAGGCGCATCTGCTCACTGCGCATCTCGGCGGCGTGGACATTGGAGAGCGCCGTGTAAGCCGCCGTCTTGTAAGCGCCCTCGCCCTCCTCGGGGCGCAGGCGCAGGCCCGCTCCATATATCCGATGCAGGAGCACCGGCTGGCGGGTATCGGCGGCATTGAAGCGACGGGCTGTGTCGGCCACAAACACCACCGGGAACTGCAGGCCCTTGGAGCGGTGGATGGTCATCACGGTCACACAGCCGGGGCGGGAGCCGCCGGGCACGGTATCCTGCCCCGTGGAGCCTGCCAGCGCCGCAGCGTCAATGGCCCGCACCAGCGCCGAGATGCCGCCGGAGCCAGCCCCGGCACAGAAGGAAGCAAACCGTCGGGCATCCTCCCGGCGGCGGGCACCGTTTTCCATCACGCCCAGTGCGGCAAGGTAGCCGGTGGAAGCAAAGATCTCCTCCAGCAGCTGTTCTGCCGGGGCACTGCGGGCCATCCGGCGCAGCTCGGTCAGCCGGGCATAGAACGCCCGGACTTTTCCGGTAAAAGGGGTGTCCTCCCTGCTGTTCACGGTGAGCAGCAGCGCGCCGTAGAGGCTGATGCGCTGGGGGGCGTTTTCCCCCTGCTGCTTCTGGATTTCTTCGGCTCTGGCCCGCAGGCGGACAAGGTCGTCATCGGTGAAACCGAACAGCGGGCCCAGCATGGCAGCGGCAAGATAGATATCCTGCGCCGGGTTGTCAATGACCTTCAGCAGGGCGATGAGGGGCCGGATGTGGGGGGCATCCAGCAGGTTTTCGCGGGCATCTGCATACACCGGGATGCCCCGGGCGGTCAACGCTTCCACATAGGCCGGAAAATCATTGCGCGCCGCCAGCAGGATGCAGCAGTCCTCGTACTGCACCGGGCGGGTGGCACTGCCGTCCCGCACCGGCTCGCCGCTCTGCACCAGTTCCTCGATGCGCCGGGCGATCCAGCCCGCGTCCGTTTCGGCGGTGTCATCGGGCAGGAAATGCGCCTCCACGCTGCCCGTGTATTCCCCGGGTGCCCCGCAGACCAGCCGCTGGCCGTCGCCGTAGGCCGTGTCACCGAGTTCTGGGGACATGAGCCGCTCAAACAGGAAGTTGATCCCTTCCACCACCTGCGGAGCCGAGCGGAAGTTGGCATCCAGCGCCAGCATGGCATCGGTGCCGGGGGTACCTTCTGCCGGGCGGGGCCGCGCTGCGCCGCCGGGCAGGGCGGGCCAGCTGTCCAGCTTTTCCCGGAAGATGCTGGGGTCTGCCTGCCGGAAGCGGTAGATGCTCTGCTTCAGATCTCCCACCAGAAAGAGGTCGTCCCCCGCCGGGGATGCAAGGCACCGGTACAAGGCATCCTGCAGGGCGTTGGTGTCCTGATATTCATCCACCATCACGGCGGCGTAGTTCTGCCGGATGACCCCGCACAGCGCAGTGGGGGTGCCGTCCGGGTCACGGAGCAGGCGGAGGGCCTGATGCTCAAAGTCGCTGAACTCCAGCAGCTTCCGGTCCCGCTTTTTGGCCGAGAACCGGGCATCGAAATCCCGCACCGCCGCAAACAGGGCCCGCAGGCGGGGCTCTGCGGCCCTGCGGTCTGCCTCAGCTTCCTCCTCACTGCAGGGGATCAGCTCAAGGATCTGCGCAAACAGGGCCGCGCCCTCATCGGCGCGTGTGCGGATGACTTTTTTGTGTTCGCCGTTCAGCCGCTTTTTCATTCCTTTCAGGCCGGGCAGCTCCTCCATGCCCAGCACATAGGGGGTCAGCAGATCGTAAAGCGGGGTCCATTCCCCCGCCACGGCCAGCTGTTCCACCCTGCCCAGCAGGGCGGCAGCCTTGTCCAGCCGTTCCTGTGCATCGGTATATTTTTCCAGCACGGCATTCTTTGCCTTTTCCCGGGCAGATGGCGTTTTCTTTTCCTCGGCATCGGCCAGCTCCTGCTCCCGGTCGCCCGGACAATCAGCCAGCGCGGCGCGGAACAGTTCCCCTGCTGCCCTGGCACTGCGGGCAGCTTCGGCCAGCAGCAGATCATGCCAACAGGTGGCAGCAAAGCCATTTTCCTCCTGCCACGGAGCCAGAAATTCGTCCAGCTTTTTGTCGTAATCGGGCAGGGCGCGCAGGAAATCGTAGACATGCAGGATCGTCTCGCCCGCCGCGCGGTCGGTGCGGCCCTTGCCGTAGAGGTCGGCAAAGGCACAGAAATCCGGGTCTCGGTAGGCATTTTCCAGCGTCTCGCTCAGGGCAGAGGCCCGCAGGAGCTCCACACTGCCGGGGTCTGCGGGGGAAAAATCCGGCGGGATATCCAGCGCCTGAAAGTGCTTGCGCAGCAGGTCCAGACAGAAGGCATCGATGGTGCAGATGGGTGCGCGCTGCAGCAGCATCCGCTGGCGGCGCAGCACGCCATTGCCGGGTTCCGCCTGGCTGCGCTTCAGAAGCGCCTGCCCGATGCGGGCCCGCAGCTCTGCCGCCGCCGCATTGGTAAAGGTGACGATGAGCAGACGGTCCGCATCCACGGGATGCTCCGGGTCGGTGATGAGCCGGACAGCCCGCTCGGTCAGAACAGCCGTCTTGCCGCTGCCCGCCGCCGCGCTCACCAGCAGCGCGCCGCCCCGGTCCTCGATGGCGGCCCGCTGGGCGGGGGTCCACTTGGGTTCACTCATGCCTGTTCCTCCTCTCCCTCTTCGGGCTGCCCGGGAGCCTCAAATGGCTTTGCGGGGGCCTCCAGCGCCCGCTCCCCGATGCCGGTCTCGTGGCAGCAGACAAATCCGTAATCACACCACTGGCAGGGGCTCCGGCCCGCGACCAACGGCTCGGCGGCGATCTGACCCTCATAGAGCTGCTGGCCCATCCGGGTCACAAGATCATCCAGATGCAGCTGGATGCGGTTCAGCTTGGCGATGTCTGCCCGCTTGTCCTTCTGGTAGGGGCTGGGCGCGCCTTTGTAATAGGAGAAGGGCAGGTATCTGCCGGTCTCGTCGGCATCCATGGCATCGAACAGCTTCTGCTCGTCCCGCACCAGACCGTCCAGCTTGTATTCCACACTGTGGGCCGCCTTTTCGCGGGTGGTGGTCTCAGGGGCCGGGTCGGCCAGCAGGTAGAGCACACCTGCCGGTTCTGCCCCTGTAAAGCGGCCGCTTTTATCCCGGGTCAGGCTGAACAGGTAGAGCAGCATCTGGCAGTCCAGACCGCAGTAGACCTCCTTCAGGTCCAGCTTTTTGGTGCCGGTCTTGTAGTCCACCACCCGCACCCAGCGGGTGCCGTCCTCCTCCACCCACTCGTCGGCACGGTCCACGGTGCCCACCAGCTGGACGGTGCGCCCGTCCGACAGGTGATACACCTGGGCAGGCACGGCATTCTCGCCCCGGCCGATCTTCAGCTCACAGGCCACGGGCTTGAAGCTGGACTGCCGCTGCTCATCCCGCAGGTAGAGCAGCAGGCTCGTCATGCTCTTTTTTAGGCGGGAGAGCAGATAGGCAAAGCGGGCGGTATCCTCGGGCAGATAGCGCTTGGCGTACTCGTCCACCAGCAGCGCGGCAAGGCTCGCCATGGCCTCATCGTCCAGCTCCATAAAGGGCTGCAGCGCCGCCATGGGGTTGTCCGGACCGGGGTGAGGGTCCAGCGCCATCTGCAGCACCCAGTGCATCAGGGTACCGCTCTGGTCGGCGGAAAGCTCGGCCCGGCGGCGGGGCCTGAGCCCCAGCACATACTGCAAAAAGTAGCCGTAACGGCAGGTATAATATTTTTCCAGCTGGCTGGGCGAAATGCGCAGCTTCCGCCCCAGCAGCGCTTCCAGCGCAGGCAGGTCATGCACCTGCCGGGGGGCCGTGTCGGCCATCCGGCGCAGCAGGGCAAGGCCCTGCGGCTCGGTCTCGCCGGGGGTGTGCAGGGCTTCTGTCAGGCTGGCACGCTCGGTCTCCGTCAGGGGCCAGCCGCCGCCCAGACAGTCCAGCCCATCTGCGGGAGTGGCCGCAAGGTCCGTCAGTTCCAGCTCCGGGGCAGCAGGGGCCAGTGCTTCCACGAGGGGTTCCAGCGCAGCGCAGAGGGTCTGCCCCTGCCCCTTGGGCCAGCTGAGCCACAGTCCCTTTGCAGGGGCGGTCAGGGCCTTGTAGAAGCAGACCTGCTCACGCACCACACGGTTCTCAAAGCAGTCGGGCAGGTCGATCTCCTGCGCCATCAGGGCATCGCGGTCGGCGTGGGTCAGCAGACCCACCTCGCCGGGCGCGGCCGGGAATTCCCCCTCGGCCAGCCCCAGCACGAACACATAGTCCGGCGCGTCCAGACGCATCTTGCCTGCGCTGGCCAGCACCACCGCATCCAGGGTCTGGGGGATGTGCCCCAGGTCGGACGAGCGGAGCAGCAGCCCGAACAGATCCTCGTATTCGGCCACGGTCACGGTCTGCTCCCCCAGCAGATGGGCCATCTCGTTCAGCAGCCCCATGACCACGTTCCACTCCCGGGCGGCTTCCTCCGCCGCCGGGATGCCCCGGCCCGCGCGGATGGCTTTTACCTGAGCGGCCTGCTGTTCCTCAGCCCCCAGCGTTTTCAGGCAGAAATACACCGCCCGGCTGATGGCCTCGGCGTTGACCCCGCGCACCTTGGCCCGGAATGCATCCACCGCCCCCACGAGCAGGGCACGGGCATGTTCTGCCCGCTTCTGGTTGCGGAGGTCCTCTTCGGTCAGCTCCTGCTCCCCAAAGCCCTTGGGGCTGCGCTCAAACTTCTCCCGCCAGGCCGCCGCCGTGGGGGCCCAGGTGTAGGCATAGTTTTCCAGCGCGCAGACCTGCTCCTCGCTCAGGGCACACAGGCCGGTCTTGGCAAGGGTGGTCAGGTTCTCGGTCAAGTCGGCTCCCCGGGCGATCTCCAGCAGGGCCCGCACCGCCGTGGCCGGGGCGCTGAATTCCGGGGTGGTGGGTTCATCGCAGTACAGGGGGATCTCCGCCATCCGGAATTCATACCGGACAGCGGCACGATACTTGGCGATATCGCGGCAGACCACAGCGATCTTTCCGCACCGCACGCCCTGCCGCATCAGCCGCCGGATGGCACCGGCAGCGGCACGGGCCTCCTCCTCCCGGCTGGGCGCGGCAAAGAGCCGCACCTCGCCCGCCGGGGCATCCGCGGTGCAGCTGCCGGTTTCCAGCAGCTCTGCCACTGCGGCAAGGCCCGGGGCGTTCCGGTGGCGCAGGTCTTTGCGCAAAAGCTGCGGAACAGCCACCTCCGCCCCATTTTTCCGGGCCAGCTGGCGCAGCTGCGCCGCCACCTGCTTGGCCCCGGAGAACAGGCTCAGGTCACCGGGCAGCAGGGGGGCTCCGTCATCGCAGAGGGCCACCGTCACGCTGGGCAGCGCCGCCAGCATGGCCCCCAGCAGCCGCTTTTTGGGCGCGTTGAAGGTATCGAATTCATCAATGAACACCGCCCGGTCCCGCAGAAACTCCGGCAGGCTGTGCCGGGCCAGTGCTTCCTCCAGCCGGGCTCCGGCCAGCTCCAGCCGGTCAGAGGGGTCCATGCCGCTGCGGGCCAGCAGGGTCTCGTAGCCCTGAAAGATGAGGGCCAGCTCACTGAGCTTACCGCTCTCGGCTCCGCAGGCACCGGCCAGCTGTGCCAGCTGCTGGCCGGAAAGGCCCGCGCTTTTCAGCTCGTCGATGGTCTGAGCCGCCATCTGGCAAAAGGCCGCACTGCGCCGGTGGCGGTGATAATAGTGGACATTGTCCTGCAGCTCCTCCAGCGCCCGGCGCACCAGCACGGCACGGCCTGCGTCAGAGAGGGTCTGCACCGCCGCGCCGCCCTCGGTGGAAAGGATCTTTTCTGCCAGACTGGTAAAAGAAAAACTCTCCACCATGCCGGACAGGGCATCCCCCAGCTCACGGTAGATGCGGCCCTCGGTGCTGGAAGTGAATTGTTCCGGCACCAGCAGGATGCTTTTTTCCCCTTTTTCGGCCCGGGCGCGGATGCGCTGGTACAGCAGCGTTGTTTTTCCGCTGCCGGAACCGCCCAGAAGTAGCTGTAACATTGTTTTCTCACTTTCTATAACGAGCTCACCCTCTCAGTCAAAGCCTGCGGCTTTGCCAGCTCTCCCGAAGGGAGAGCCTTTGGCATATCGGGTCAGCCCTGCGCAATGGATAATAATTGAGTTTATTGTACCGCAAAATTGAAGAAAAATCTATTCTGTGGTAAACTGAGGAAAAACAGCAAAACAGGAGGGGCTCTCCCCATGAAGATTCTAGCAGTTGATTACGGTGCCAGCCGCACGGGGCTTGCGGTCTGCGACCCCACCGAGTTTCTGACCACGCCCATCACCCCCCAGATCACCCTGAAGGCCCGGCCCAAGGTGGCCGCCGAGGTCTGCCGCATTGCCCAGGAACAGAAGGCAGAGCTCATTGTGGTGGGCCTGCCGCTCAACATGGACGGCACCGAGGGCGAGCGCGCCGAGAAGAGCCGCAAGCTGGGCAAGACCCTGCAGATCTGGAGCGGCCTGCCCGTGCGGATGTGGGACGAGCGACAGTCCACCTGTGAAGCCGCCGATATCCTGGACGAGGTGGGGACTTTTGGTGCTCACCGCAAGGCCATTCTGGATTCCGTCAGCGCCACGGTCATTCTGGAAGATTACCTCGCCTGGCGCAAGGAGCACCCCGGCGAAATTTGAACCGGAAGCAAAAAGAGACGCTTTTCAGCGCCTCTTTTTCGTTTATATGGGTAATGTCACGGTAAAGCAGCTGCCCTGCCCGGGGGCACTGTTCACCTGGATACTGCCGCCGTGGAGCTCCAGCACTTTTTTCACCATGGCAAGGCCCAGACCGTTGCCCTGGGTGGTGTGGCTGGTGTCGCCCTGATAGAATTGTTCAAAGATGTGCGCCTGCGTGTCGGCGCTCATCCCCTCGCCCTGATCGGTCACCGAGACCATCAGGGCGCTTTTTTCTTTGCGCAGGTTCACGGCCACGGTGCCGCCCTCAGGGCTGAACTTGGCGGCGTTGTCCAGCAGGTTGAGCCAGACTTCTTTCAGCAGCCCCTCGCTGCCGGTATACTCTGCCGGGGCAAGGTCGGCATCAAAATCCAGCTCCTTCTGCCGCCACTTCTGCTGGGTCACCAGCACGCTCTGGCGCAGCTGCTCATCCAGCGGGAAGGCTGCTTTGTCGGTCAGGATCGTCTGGCTCTCCACCCGGTTCAGGGTCAGAACATTCGTTGCCAGGTCGGCCAGCCGCCTGCTCTCGTCCCGGATGATGGTCAGGTATTCCTTCTGATCCTCGGGCGGCAGCTGCTCTTCCAGCAGCAGGTCGGCAAAACCGCTGATACTGACGATGGGCGTTTTGAACTCGTGGGAAAAGTTGTTGATAAAATCTTTCCGCAGGATCTCAGTGCCGCCCAGCTCCTCCGCTGCCTTGTTGAAGCTCTGCTCAAACTCGACCATCTCCCGGGGCACGTAGCCGTGTTCCGCGTGATCTACACGCACGGTAAAGTCCCCATTTGCCAATTTTTTCATAGCCTCAATGTTCCGCTGCAATGGGTGGATAAAGACCATCCGCATCATCACCACCATGCTCACCGCGATCAGGCTGCACACGGCATAGATAAAACAGAGCGCTCCCCAGATGCCGATCCTGCCATCGTGGTAGATAAAGCCGCCGTCCGCGCCCGTGATGACCAGTACCGTACAGAGCCCCAGCATCAGCAACACCATAAAAGACAGGTTGATGACCAGCAGGGCCGACAGGCTCAGCGTCTCGATGCAGCCGCGCATCCGTTCCGCGATTTTTTTCATCATCCTCACACTTTCTTTACAGCACGGTACCCCAGACCCCGCACGGTCTGGATCTCAAACTCCGGCCAATCATAAAAACGGTTGCGCAGGCGGTTGATGTGGACATTCACGGTCTTGTCGTCGCTCTCGCTGTCGATGCCCCAGATCTCGTCCAGCAATTCCATCCGGGTAAAGGTGCGCTCCGGGTAGGCCAGCAGTTTGTACAGCAATTCAAACTCCTTGGGCGGCAGGGTCTGCACCTCCATCCCCCGCCGCACGGTGCGGCTGTCCATATCCACCACCACATCCCCCACCGTGATCTTATGCTCATCCACGATGCGGGCCCGGCGGAGCAGAGCCTTGATGCGGAGCAGCAGCTCGGTCTTATCCGGCGGTTTGGTCATGTAGTCATCCGTGCCCACCAGAAAGCCGGTGTGCTTGTCCTCAGGCAGGGCCTTGGCCGTCAGCATCAGGATGGGCATCATGCTGCCGCCATCCCGGATGGCCTGGGTCAGGGCAAAGCCATCCATTTTAGGCATCATCACATCGCACAGCAGCAGGTCAATGTGCTGGTGGTCGATGATGTCCAGCGCAGCTTCGCCGTTGAAGGCCGGGATTGCTTCATAGCCGTTGATCTTTAAGATGGCGCAGAGCAGCTTGTTGGTACTCATGTCATCTTCCGCAACCAGAATTTTCAGCATGGCGTTCTCCTCACTTTCTATGGTATGGCTCTATTATACACCCAAAGATAAACAAAAGATAAACAGAAATATTCACCTTGCGTTTACCTTGGTCGGGTATCCTTTAGCCATCGCAAGGGAGCACGGAGCTCCACAAGAAAAACAAGCAATAAACATTCAAACATAAAACGGAGGACACTTACCATGATGAACCGCAAGAACATGACCGCTTCCACCCTGGACGAGACCGCACTGGATACTTATTACACCCTGACTGAGGGCGGTGCAAACTACAGCATTGGTCTGGCACTCGCTGCCATTCTGAACAGCTTCAAAAACCGAAACACCTCTTCTCCCGTCCGCATCGACGAGGACACGATGGATGCCTATCTGGCTGTCTCTGAGGGGTTCGACAGCATGGGTCTGGGTCTGGCCGCAATGCTGTAAACCGTATCGTACACTTTGAGAGAAAAGCGGGAGGAAATGAATATGAACATCAACACCACTTATCTGTTGACCGGCGCGGCCGGTTTCCTGGGCATCAACATCTGCACTCAGCTGATCGAACGGGGTGAGCACATCCGGGCCTTCGTCCTCAAGGGGGATCCTGCCCGCAAGTATCTGCCCGCTGAGGTCGAGGTTTTTGAGGGCGATCTGTGCAGCGCCGAGGACTGCGAAACCTTCTTCAACATCCCCGAGGGCAGCCAGAGCGTCTGCATCCACTGTGCCAGCATGGTCACCATCGACCCGGGTTACAGCGAGAAGCTGATTGCCGTCAATGTGGGCGGCACCGAGAATATGCTTGCCGCCGCCAAGCACCACCCGGAATGCAGGAAGTTCGTGTACGTTTCCTCCACCGGTGCTATTCCTGAGCTGCCCACCGGGCAGCCCATCCGGGAAGTGAATCAGTTCGTCCCCTATGAAGAGGAAAAGGTGGTAGGCTGGTACAGCCGCAGCAAGGCCATGGCCACCCAGAAGGTACTGGATGCCGCCCACGCGGGCCTGAACGCCTGCGTTGTCCACCCCAGCGGCATCATCGGCCCCAACGACCCGGCCATCGGCCAGACCACCCGCACCCTGACCCAGATCCTGAACGGTGAAATGCCCATCGGCATGGCGGGCAGCTTCAACATGGTGGATGTGCGTGACCTGGCCGCAGGCACCATTGCCGCCGCCGACAAGGGCCGCAAAGGTGAATGCTACATCCTGAGCAATGATGAAGTCACCCTGAAGGAAATGTGCCGGATGCTTAAAGAGGATACCGGCTGCAAGGGCTGTAAGTTCTACCTTCCCCTTTCCTTCGCCCACCTTGCCGCAAAGCAGATGGAAAAATCGGCCGCAAAAAAGGGCACAAAGCCCGTGCTGACCGAATTTGCGGTCTACAACTTGGAGCGCAACAACGCCTTTGACTGCTCCAAAGCACGGAACGAGCTGGGCTTTGCACCCCGTCCCTACGCCGAAACACTCCACGACACCGCCGCCTGGCTCAAAGCCACCGGCAAGATCAAATAAGGGAGAAACCGAAGATGAAACCTGTCTGTGTGATTACCGGCGGCGGCAGCGGCATGGGCCGCGCCACGGCCAAACTGGTCTGTGAAGCCGGATATCATGTGATTTTGGTAGGCCGCACTGCCGCAAAACTGGAAAGCGCCGTGGCCGAGCTGACCGAAGCCGGACACGAAGCCGAAGCCTTTGCCTGTGACCTCTCTGACCGTGCCAGCTGCGAAAAGCTGGCACGGCACGCCGTGGAACGTGGGCAGGTGAAAGCTCTGCTCCACATTGCTGGCATGAGTCCCCACATGGGCAGCCCGGAAGCCATCCTGCGCGCCAACGCGCTGGGCACAGTCAACATCAATGATGCCTTTTACCCGATCATGGCCCCGGGCGGCTGTGTCATTGATACTTCCAGCATGAGCGCCTATCTGGCCCCCGGATTCATCATGCCAAAACACAGTTATCCCCTTGCCCGCACCGACCGGGAAAAATTTTTGAAAAAGATGATGACCCACATCAACCTGATGCCCAAAAACGCCCGCACCGGTGTGGCCTACTCCATCAGCAAGCATTTCGTCATCTGGTTTGCCAAAACCGATGCCGCCCGCTTTGGTGCCAAAGGGGTGCGCTGCCTCAGTGTGACCCCCGGCAACTTTGATACCCCCATGGGCCAACTGGAAAGCGCCGAAGCCCAGACCTTTACCGCCCATTCCGCCCTCAAGCGGAACGGCAGGCCAGAAGAGATTGCTGCGCTGTATGCCCTGCTGCTGGACGAACGGCTCGGTTATCTCACCGGCACGGACATCGTCATGGACGGCGGTGTCATTGCCAGTGGGGTCAGCGGCCTTTCCCGCTGACCGATATATCCCCCATTCTCTCCATTCAGCACAAAACCGGCTTTCCTGCTGCCACGGGAAAGCCGGTTTTGTCATTTTCAGTTGTTACTGCGCCTGATATGTCTCAATGCTGACGCTGTTGATGGTGATCGTTTCCGTGGGCTTCTGGTTCTCATCCACGGCGGCCTGAGCGATGGTGTCCACCACGTCCATCCCCTCGTACACCTGGCCCAGCACGGTATCGGTGTAGTCGAGATAGGGTGCGCCGCCAACGGTCTGATAGGCCGAGACGACCTCAGCGCGGTAGCCTGCACTGTTCATCTGGTCGGTGAGTTCCTGGGTGACGGAATCCCCGCCGGGCAGAGTGGACATGATATAAAAGACGCTGGCGCACTTGCCGGAGGAGTCCGCCGCCATGCAGAGGGCACCGGAATAATGGTGGAGCTTGTCGGTGGCCTCAGCCGGGTAGCGGCTGCCGTTCCAGATGGTGGTGCCCTTGCCGTCAGCACCCTGACCGGCCTCCATCACAAAGTCCTGCTCCACACGGGTCACGGTCAGGCCGTTATAGTAGCCCGCCTGCACCAGACCCACAAAGTTATCGTAGGCCTGCGGGGCCTGCTCCGGGAAGAGCACCGCCCGGAACACACCCGCCGTGGTATCGAACACCGCCACGGGTTCCCCCGCCGCCGGGTGGGTGAACTGCAGCTCGGCCGATTCCACCGCCGGGCGGGTGATGGTCTTTGTTCCGGCTCCGCTGCTGCCGCCGATGTTTTTCACAAGGCTGCAGCCGGACAGTGCAAAACTCACGGCCAGCAGCAGCGCCGCCAGCCGGACACGGGTCTTATTCATAAACAGATCCCTCCGTTCATATTCTGATAGCAGTTCCCCCGCACGCGGGAGATACGCAGAATTCAGTATAGCATATTTCTGCCCGGGAAGCGAGAGGGAAATGCGTGAAAATTTGTCGTGCATTTTCTGTGCGAAAAACATCTTGACGAGCAGGCAAAAAAACGCTACACTATAAGCACAGCAAGTGACGGCGGGAACGCAGCAGATCCCGGGCTGTGTGCGTAATTTTATTTGAGTACCATCCCTTTGATTGGGTTTGGATAGACAGGAGAACGTATCTTATGGCAGAAGAGATCAAGAACCCGAACACCGAAGAGGAATATCAGCCCGATCTGATGACTCTTGAGGATGAGGACGGCAATGAGGTCACGTTTGAAGTGATCGATGCACTGGACCATAAGGGCGTGCATTACCTTGCAGTTGTCGAATACGCAGAGGATGAAGAGGATGTCAACGAGGACGCACAGCTGGTCATCCTGAGCGTGGGCGAGGACAGCGAGGGTGAATATCTGGACGTTGTGGAGGATGACGAGACTCTGATGGAAGTCAGCAAGCTGTTTGAGCAGCGCCTGAGCGACCAGTTCGAGATCGAGTAATTCCCCTGCACAGACAGATTCCCAGGCAAGACTTCCTGCCCGGCGCGATTTGTTGCGGTTTATATGATCCTACTAATCATTCAACGGGAGCCCGGAGTTCTCCGGCGGATTGCAGACCTCCCCGCCATGGGTCGACCATGGAGGTTCGATGAGGAAGCGTGAATCCGGCGACAGGGCACCCACCTGTCCGTAAGGGTAGGTTTGATTGCCGCAGACGACCGGGCGGGATCTTTTTATAGCATTGCATCCACCGCTGGCCTGCCACAAGGCCAGTGTGTGGATTTTTTTATAGGACGACCTCTCAGGCGCTGATGCCCCCGCACCCCAGCAGGGAAGGCGGCATTGTGCAGCGATGCCGGAGAGGTTTTGGTGATGATGGAAAGGATGTGCATTGCGGTATGAAAAGCGAACATCTTGTGGGGACGAGCATCCCCCGTTTCACCTACGACACCCCCACGGTGCCGGGCAATGATTTTTACACCCTGTGCGAGGGGGAGCATCCGCTGTGCATGATCTTCCTGCCCGGGTTCGACCACCCTGTCAGCCGCGAATATATCACCCGCTACCTGAAAACGCTGCCCCAGCTCAAGGGGGCACGGCTTGTCTGTGTGGTGCGTTCCTCGGCGCAGGCGGTGGCTAAGGCCACCCACGGCTCAGATTTCCCCTTTCCTGTCATCTGCGACGGCCCCGGCGTACTGTACGGCTACCTGGGCGTAGAGCAGACCCGCGGCCTGCTGAGCTGGAGCTTTGCGGCTCAGAAGATCTACAAGGCCGCCAGAGATGCCGGTTACCACTACGACACCAAAGCCCCCCAGCTGCTGCCGCTGACGCTGGTGGTGGGCCATCTGGGCAAGATCCTGTTCACCCACTCGGGCCGCAGCCAGACCGACCTGCCCGAGGACTGCGCCGCCATCAGCGAGATCGTGCGGGCTGTGGAAAAGGCCACCGCCCCCACCGACGGCCCCGCAGACCCCCACTGCTCGGATGAGACCCTCACCCTGCCCGATCTGGTGGGTTGGGATAACTGAATGATCCACAAAAAACGGCTGCTGCACATTTTTCCGTGCAGCAGCCGTTTTTTATTCTTCCGGTTCTTCTGCAAACAGCCCCGGGATGCCGCAGACAGCGGCCACGCCCACCACCGTAAACACGATGCGCGACCAGATGGAGCTGCTGCCGCCCAGCAGCCAGCCCACAAAGTCAAACTGGAACAGGCCCACAAGCCCCCAGTTGATGCCGCCAATGATCATCAGGATCAGGCACACTTTATAAAAGGTCTGCACAAAAAGACCTCCTTTCCTTTGGGCAGTTTTCCCCATTGGAAAGGAGGTTATGCATGTTACAGCATCCACTTCGGGCTGATGACCCGCGCGCCGCCCCGATCGGGCCGGGCCACATACACCTGCGGCCACTGCGCCTTGACAGCCTCGGCGGCGCTTCGGGCAGCTTCTTCGCTCTCAAAGATGCCAAACACAGCCGCGCCGCTGCCGGTCATCAGGGCAGTGACAGCGCCGTTCTCTTTCAGCGCGGTCTTGATGGCCTCGTTGTCTCTGGCACCGCTGCATTCCTCCAGTGCGTTGCCTGCGGCGGCACACACACCCGCCAGATCCTCGGCGCGGATCGCCTTTTCCTGGGCTTCGCAGTCGGGGTGGGTGCTGCTGCCCACTTTGTCATAAGCGGCAAAGGCTTCCGGGGTGGAAACGCCGTAATCGGGCATGACCACCGTGAACCAGCAGTCCGGGCAGGGCGGCAGGGCTTTCATCACATCGCCCACGCCCTGCACCCGGCAGGTGCCGCCCATCAGGGCAAAGGGCACATCCGCGCCGATCTTTGCCCCCAGCGCGCAGAGCTCACTCATGGAGAGCTTTGCGCCGTAAAGGGCGTTCAGGCCCACCAGCACACCGGCGGCATCGGCGCTGCCGCCCGCCATACCGGCACGCACCGGCACATTCTTGTAAATGGTGATCTCTACACCCGCCAGCAGGCCGGTATAGTGGAAGAAGGCCAGCGCCGCCTTGATGGCCGTGTTGGAATCGTTGGCGGCCACCGGGCTGCCCGGCAGGGTCAGGCTCAAGTTCTGGCTGCGGCGCAGCACCACCCGCTCGTACAGGGTGATGGCCTGCATCGTCATATCCAGGTTATGGTAGCCGTTGGGCAGCAGGCCCACTACGTCCAGCGCCAGATTCAGCTTGGCCGGGGCCAGAACGGTCACGCAGTTCAGTTTTGCCATCGGTCTTCCTCCTCACTGCTCTCCGCTGTTGATGCCGTTTTCTTTCAGGAACTCCCGGATGCGCTTCATGGCCTCGGTCAAGTGCTCCACGCTGTAAGCATAGGAAACACGGCAGTAGCCCTCGCCGGATGCGCCAAAGGCATCGCCGGGCACCAGCGCAACATGCTTCTGCTCCAGCAGCTTTGTGCAGAACTCCTGGCTGGTCATACCGGTGCTCTTGATGCAGGGGAAGGCGTAGAACGCACCCCGCGGCTCAAAGCAGGTCAGGCCCATAGAGTTAAAGCCGTGCACCACCAGGCGGCGGCGCATGTTGTACTCGTCCCGCATCTTGTCGATCTCACCGTCGCACTCCCGCAGGGCGGTGATGGCCGCATACTGGCTGGTGGTGGGGGCGCTCATAATGGCGCTCTGGTGGATCTTGGTCATAATTTTGATGATGGGAGCCGGGCCGCAGGCATAGCCCAAGCGCCAGCCGGTCATGGCATAACTCTTGGAAAAACCATTCACCATAATGGTTCGCTCGGCCATGCCGGGCAGGGTGGCAATGGAGACATGGGGCCGCAGGCCGTAGTTCAGCTCGGCGTAGATCTCATCCGAAAGCACCATGACGTTGGTATCCCGCAGGACCTCCGCAATGGCTTCCAGGTCCTCCCGCTCCATCACCGCACCGGTGGGGTTGTTGGGGAACGGCATGATAAGGAGCTTGGTCTTGGGGGTGATGGCGGCTTTCAGGGCCTCGGGCCTGAGGCGGAACTCATCCTCCTGGCGGCAGGGCACATGCACCGGCACACCGCCGGACAGGGTGGTGATGGGCTCATAACAGACAAAACAGGGCTCCGGGATGATCACCTCATCCCCGGGCTGCACGATGGCGCGGATGCACATATCAATGGCTTCGCTGCCGCCCACGGTCACCAGCACCTCCCGCAGGGGGTCGTAGTGCAGGTGCATCCGGCGCTCCAGATATCTGCAGATCTCCGCCCGCAGCTCTTTCAGGCCTGCGTTGGCGGTGTAGCGGGTGCGGCCATGCTCCAGGCTCTCGATGCCTGCTTCCCGCACAGCCCACGGTGTTTTGAAATCCGGCTCGCCCACGCCCAGACTGATGCACTCGGGCATATCAGCGGCCAGATCGAAGAATTTGCGGATGCCGGAGGGGCGCATCTCCCGTGCGGCAGGCGCGATCAGTTTATCGTAATCCATCACAGAACCGTGCACTCTCTTTCATCGATCTCTTCGTCCTGATACAGGCGGCCCTCTTTTTTATAGGTGCGCAGGACAAAATGGGTGGCAGTGGACAGCACATCGTCCAGCGGGCTCAGGCGCTTTGCCACGAACAGGGCGATCTCCTGGAAGGTCTGGCCCTTGATGACCAGCTGCAGGTCGTAGCCGCCGCTCATCAGCAGCACGCTCTCCACCTCGTCAAAGGCGGCAATGGTGGCTGCGATCTCATCAAAGCCGCGGCTCTTCTTGGGGCTGACATTCAGCTCGATGACGGCTTCCACCCGGTTCACCCCGGCCTTTTCCCAGTCCACAAGGGTCTTGTAGCCCTTGATGATGCCCTGCGCCCGGGCCAGGTCGATCATAGCCGCCACCTCGGCGGGGGATTTATTCAGCATGGTGGCAATGTCCTCAATGGGCAGCCGCGCATTGTCTTCCAGAATCTTCAAAAGCTGTTCCATGGTCGTTTCTCCTTTGTTTTGCGCGGGTGGGCGTCCCCGCCCCGCTGTTATTTTTCAGTATAGCACAAGAATCGCCGCTTTGCATCTTGTTTTTTACATCAAAGCAGTATAGAATGTCTTTTCCGCCTGAAAACTGCTCTTTTTTCCAAAAAGAGTGTTCAAAAATCGGCAAATCTGCTATACTGAAATTAAACCCTTCCGTCAAAGCCTGACGGCTTTGCCACCTCCCCTAATAGGGGCGGCCTTGGCAGAATGATACAGTTTGTGCGGAACGGGGAACTTGCAAAACTCCACGCAACGCCAGAGGCCCCACTACTAGGGGGGCTGGCGCGAAGCGCCTGAGGGGTTTTTACCAGAAACAATGGGGGTAAGGAATATGAAAGCGTTTATCACTGTCATCGGACACGATACCGTGGGCGTTGTTGCCAAAGTGGCCGCCCTTTGCTGTGAGCTGAACATCAACATTGAGGATGTGACCCAGAGTGTTCTGCAGGGCATGTTTGCCATGATCATGCTGGTGGACATCTCCAAGTGCAGCGTCAGCCATGAGGAGCTGCACACCCGCACCGATGCTCTGGCCAAGGAGATGGGGATGCAGATCAATCTGACCCGTCAGGAAGTTTTTGACGCGATGCATACCATCTAACAGACAGAACCTCTCAGACGCTTTGCGCCAGCTCCCTGAATAGAGGTGGCATTGCGAAGCAAGGACGGAGAGGTTCAGAAAGGATACTCTTATGAGCATGATGAATACCGGCGACATCCTCGAGACCATCGAGATGTTCACGCAGGACAATCTGGACGTGCGCACGGTCACCATGGGCATCAGCCTGCTGGACTGCATTGATCCGGACCCGAAGAAGGCCTGCGAAAAAATCTACAATAAGATCACCACCAAGGCAGCCGATCTGGTGCCCGCCGTGGAGCATATCAGCGCCGAGTACGGCATTCCCATCATCAACAAGCGGATCAGCGTCACCCCCATTGCCATGCTGCTGGGTGCCTGCCCCGATGCAGACCCCGTGGACTTTGCCAAGGCACTGGATGCCGCAGGCAAAAAGGTGGGCGTGAACTTTGTGGGCGGCTACACCGCCCTTGTGCACAAGGGCTTCTCGGCCGGTGACCGCCGCCTGATCGAGTCCATCCCCCGCGCACTGGCCGAGACCGACATCGTGTGCAGCTCGGTGAATATCGGTGCCACCAAGGCGGGCCTGAACATGGATGCCATCAAGCTGATGGGCGAAGCTGTGAAGAAGGCCAGCGAGCTGACCGCCGACCGCCAGTGCATCGGCGCGGCAAAGCTGGTGGTGTTCTGCAACGCACCCGAGGACAATCCCTTCATGGCCGGTGCATTCCACGGCCCCGGCGAGCCCGACTGTGAGATCCACGTCGGCGTTTCCGGCCCCGGCGCTGTGCGCGCCGCACTGGCAAAGCTGCCTAAGGATGCTCCCATCGATGAGGTGGCGGAGCTGGTCAAGCGCACCGCCTTCAAGATCACCCGCGTGGGCCAGCTGGTGGCCAATCTGGCCTCCAAGGCTCTGGGCGTGCCCGCGGGCATCATCGACCTTTCGCTGGCCCCCACCCCTGCTGTGGGCGACAGCGTGGCCAACATTCTGGAAGAGATGGGCCTTGAGACCTGCGGCTGCTGCGGCACCACGGCCTGCCTGGCCCTGCTGAACGATGCTGTGAAGAAGGGCGGCGTGATGGCCTCCAACCATGTGGGCGGCCTCTCCGGTGCCTTTATCCCCGTCAGCGAGGACGACGGCATGATCCACGCCGCCGAGTGCGGCTGCCTGACCATCGAAAAGCTGGAAGCCATGACAGCTGTCTGCTCGGTGGGCATCGATATGGTCATCATCCCCGGCGATACCACCCCCGCTGTCATCAGCGCCCTGATCGCCGACGAAGCCGCCATTGGCATGGTGAACAGCAAGACCACCGCTGTCCGCGTCATTCCCGCCATCGGCCGCAAGGCAGGCGAGATCCTGGATTTCGGCGGTCTGCTGGGCTATGGTCCCATCATGCCGGTGAATCAGCGTGACCCCTCGGTGTTCATCAACCGCGGCGGCCGCCTGCCGGCTCCCATGCAGTCCCTGAAGAATTAAACCTCTCAGTCACCTGCGGTGACAGCTCCCCTAGCAGGGGAGCCCTTGGCATTACAGTCAGGCTTCACTGCAAAAATCAAGTATCAGAATAAAATGTGTCAAACAGGCCCATTCTCTGGTTATCATTTCCAGAAAAGGGGCCTGTTTTTTATGCTGCCATTCTTTGCCCGCACGCTCACCCGCCGTGAGATGGCGCTGGGGTGCGCCGTGCTTTCCCTTGCGCTGCTTCTGAGCGCCCTGCCTGCTGCCCTGCGCTGGGGGCAGGCACAGCTGGACACCGGGGCCCTCCTCTGTGCCGACACCCTGCGCTTCCACATCCGGGCCGACAGCGATTCCCCTGCCGACCAGACCGTCAAGCTCGCCGTGCGGGATGCTGTTCTGGCCTACGCCGATGTCCACTGCACCGCACAGGACAAGCCTGCCGCCCTGCGCTGGGCGGCAGAGAACCTGCCCGCACTGGAGCTGACGGCCCGGGCCGTGCTGGCAAGGCGGGGGATTTTTTCCACCGTTACGGTACAGCTGGTGGAAATGTACTTCGATACCACCCGCTATTCCACCGGCATCCTGCCCGCCGGGCGGTATCTGGCTCTGCGCATCGACCTGGGCGGCAACGCCCGCCACGGCAAAAACTGGTGGTGCGTGCTCTACCCGGGGCTGTGCCGCTCTGCCTGCGGCACCTACGCCCTGCCGGAGGAAAACGATCTGGTGTGTGGGTCGTATGTGGTGCGGTTCAAGTGTGTGGAGTGGTGGCAGCGGGTGACGGCGAGCCGGGAGGATAAGGTGCTGGTCGAAACAGCCTCGCCCTCTCAGGCGCGAAGCAAAGACGGAGAGGGCAAAAACGCTATGGCACACCTCCCCACAGCGCTGCATACGCTGTCGTGGAAGGAGTGTGACCACAATGGCGATCCCCGCTTATTATTCGTTGATCCAAAAGGGCTCCTACGGCCCGGACGAAGCCCTGGTGCAGACCTGGCTGAACGGCGTGCGTGACCAGTGCAGCTATTACCCCGCACTGACCACAGACGGCCGCTTTGGCACCAGGAGCGAAAATGCCGTGAAAGAATTCCAGCTCCGGAACAATATGAACATGGACGGCAAAGTCGGGGCAAACACCTGGAACGTCCTCTACGCAAAGTACACTGCAAAGCACGGGCTGGCGGTGCCCTATCCCGGCATCGTAATGCGCACTGGCATGTCCGGCGGCACCATCCGGCTCATCCAGCAGAAGCTCAACACGCTGGGGGAGAAGATCGGCACGGACGGAAAGTTCGGCTCCCGGACTGCCGCCGCTGTTCAGCGGTTCCAGCGCCGCAACGGCCTGAACGCTGACGGTGCTGTGGGCAAAGCCACCTGGGCAAAGCTGTTCCCCGCTAGTTAAAAATTTCAATCGGCTCCGGGCAAAAATGCGGTTAAGAGATCTTCACGCCGACAGGCGGGAATCTCCAGCATTTTTGTTCGGAGCCCTCTGCTTTGGGGTTACTAGGGGCGAGCAGCCCCTAGTTCGTGCCTCCCGCGCTTCGAAAGTAGCGGGTGCTTTTCTGGTTCTCTTTTGGC
>ERZ827496.2080-NODE-2080-length-21095-cov-3.642015_pt1 | contig 21095 bp, 18 predicted proteins | sample MGYA00519769_ERZ827496 | MGnify/ENA primary metagenome ERZ827496 (study PRJEB31778, sample SAMEA3449327) | human gut metagenome | biome: human gut; feature: human-associated habitat; material: faeces | place: United Kingdom | collected 2010/2012 ...
CGCACAGCGCCGAGGCACTGCAGCAGCGGCTGCAGCTGCGCAGGGTCGATCCCGCGAAACAGGCGCGTGCTGGTCAGGGAAATGTTCATGTTTTTTGCTCCATTTGTTGTTCTGACAACAGAATTGTGGCTTTTATTATGCTATCTTATGCACAGAAAGTCAAGACCGCCGGGTGGGGACCCGGACGATTTTTGGAAAGGGAAGGGATATTATGATCCGCAAAATCATCCACATTGACGAAGAAAAGTGCAACGGCTGCGGTGCGTGCGCGGCAGCGTGTCACGAGGGGGCGATCGGTATTGTAGACGGTAAGGCAAAGCTCCTGCGTGACGATTATTGCGACGGTCTCGGCGACTGCCTGCCGGCCTGCCCGATGGACGCCATCCACTTTGTTGAGCGCGAGGCGGCGGCGTATGACGAGGCGGCCGTTCAGGCCAGCAAGCGCAAAAAGCAGGCGGAGGCCGCGCATGCCGCGCACACCGGCGGCTGTCCCGGCCACCAGATGCACCGCTTCCAGCGTGAGGAGACGGCACAGGCAGTGGCTCCGGCGGCGCAGCCGTCGCAGCTTGGCCAGTGGCCGTGCCAGATCAAGCTCGTGCCGGTCAACGCGCCGTATTTTCAGGGCGCGAAGCTGCTCATTGCGGCCGACTGCACGGCGTATGCCTACGCGAACATGCACAGTGAATTCATGAAAGGGAAGATCACCCTCATCGGCTGCCCGAAGCTCGACGCGGTGGATTACACCGACAAGCTCACGGAGATTATCCGGGGCAACGACATTCAGAGCGTCACCATCGTGCGCATGGAGGTGCCGTGCTGCGGCGGACTCGAGCATGCGGCGCGTGAGGCGCTGCGCGCGAGCGGGAAATTCCTTCCGTGGCAGGTCGTCACGATTTCGATCGACGGCAAGATTCTCGACTGCTGACCCGCTGTTTGGGCTCTGCTTGCATGCGCAGGCAGAGCCCGAACAAAGATTTTTCTTTCCATGAAAAATATGCGACAATAGGGTTGACAAATCCGAAAATATCTGTATAATATCATTTGTTCGTAGCGGAATTGTGTAATGGTAGCACACCGGACTCTGACTCCGTTTGTGAGGGTTCGAATCCTTCTTCCGCTGCCAACGCGAATCGCTCCCGTCTTTGACGGGAGCGATTTTTTTGCTTTTGCCCCTTTTCTGCCACCTCGCGGCAGCAGCCTGCGTGGATATGCAAAAAGACCCTGCCGAGAGGCAGGGCCTTTTTGGTTTCATAGCAGCGCTTGGTTCACTTGTCCAAGTAGCTGGTCAGCAGCTCCTGCAGCAGCTCGTCGCGGTCGAGGCGGCAGATGAGGCTGCGGGCGTTGTTGTAGTTGGTGATGTACGTCGGGTCCTCGGAGAGGATGTAGCCGACGAGCTGGTTGATCGGGTTGTAGCCTTTGACAACAAGGGAATGATACACGGAAGTGAGGATCTCCTTCATTTCTGTTTTGTTGTCGATCGCGTTAAACCGTCTGGTTGCGTCTTCCATGTGAAGCCCTCCCTCATACAAGTTCTTGTGCCTATTATACCAAAAAACACAAGTCTGTAAAGCCACTTTTCAACCCTTTTCGAAAAAAGTTCTAAATATTTTCTTAATACCCTTTCGCTTCTGTAAACGCTCAGCGAATGGTCGCGTGGAACGTCTCCTCAAGCGCCTTGAGGACACTCTGCATCGTCTCCTCGGCGTGGTCATCGGTGAGCGTCTGGTCGTCGGCACGCAGCGTCAGCGAGAAAGCGACGCTCTTATAGCCGGCCGGGATCGGGGCGCCGGTGTACACGTCAAAGAGTTCGCAGCCCTTGAGGTACTGTCCGCCGGCGGCGAGGATGCACTGCGAGAGCTTGGCGACCGGGATGTCGGCGCTGCAGACGACGGCCACGTCGCGCGTCACGGCCGGGAAGCGCGGCAGCGGCGTGTAGACCGGTGTCGCACCGCGCTCGGCGAGCATCTCACCGAGCTGCAGCTCGGCTGTGTAAAGCTCCGTGTCCACGCCGTAGTTTGCTGCCGCAAGCGGATGGATCTGACCGAGCACGCCCAGCAGCTTGCCGCCGGCGTACACCTTCGCGCAGCGGCCGGGGTGATAGGACGGGTTCTCGCTCTCTGCCTCGAACGTCACGTCCGCGATGCGCAGACCGGTGAGGATGCGCTCGACCGCGCCCTTGAGCTGGAAGAAGTCCATCCCGCCGCCGTAGCCGCCGAGACACAGCAGCTTCGGCTCGTCGGCCATACCGTCGGGGCGGGCAAAGTAGACCTTGCCGATCTCGTACAGGCGCACGGCCTTGTTGCGGTAGTTATAGTTGCGCGTGAGGATCTCGAGCATGGACGGCAGCACCGTCGTGCGCATGATGGAGGTATCCTCACCGAGGGGGTTGAGGATCTTCATGGAGTTGCGCAGCGGGGAATCGGCAGGGAGACGGATCTTGTCGTAGTACGAGGGGCTGATGAACGAATAGGTGATGATCTCGCTGTAGCCGAGCGCGCGCGCCATCGCGCCGATGCTGCGCTCTGCCTGCTGCGCATCGCTGTAGCCGCCGCTGGTGGTCTGACCGCGCATGAGCGTGCAGGGGATGTTGTTATAGCCGTAGAAGCGGGCGATCTCCTCGGCGATGTCGGAGTAGTGCTCCACGTCGCCGCGCCAGGAGGGGACGATGATCGTCTCGCCGTCGAGCTCGAAGCCGAGCGCGAGCAGGATGCGGCGCATCTCCGCCTCGGACACGTCCGTACCGAGCAGACCGTTGACCTTTTCTGGCTCAAGCTTCACGGTCTTCGGCACGATGGGTTCAGGCAGCACGTCGATGGTGCCGCGCATCACCTCACCGCAGCCGAGCAGCTCCACGAGCTCGCATGCGCGATCCACGGCGGCGACGGTATTCATCGGGTCGAGCCCCTTCTCAAAGCGGCCGGAGGCCTCCGTGCGCATGCCGAGCGCAGCGGCCGTGCGGCGCACGCTCGTGCCGTTGAAGTTTGCGCCCTCAAAGACGACCATGGCCGTGTCGCCCACGATCTCGGAGTTGGCGCCGCCCATGACGCCGGCGACCGCGACGGGCTTCTGCTCGTCGCAGATGCAGAGCATATTCGGCGTGAGCCTGCGCGCAGTGCCGTCGAGCGTCTCGATGGTCTCGCCCTCGCGCGCGGTGCGCACGATGATCTGCTTGCCGCCGATGCACGAGAAATCGAAGGCGTGCATGGGCTGACCGTACTCGAGCATGACGTAGTTCGTGATGTCGACGATGTTGTTGATCGGGCGCACGCCGCTGTTGCGCAGGCGCTCGCGCATCCACGCCGGGGACGGGCCGATCTTGACGTTGCGCACCATGCGTGCGGTGTAGCGCGGGCAGAGCGCGGGATCGTCGATGCGGATGCTGACGTGATCGTGAATGTCCTCGCCGCTGCCGGGGACCTCGGGCGTGTGCAGCTTCAGGGGCTTGTCAAAGGTCACGGCGGCCTCACGCGCCAGACCGATCACAGACAGGCAGTCCGGGCGGTTGGGCGTGATCTCAAACTCGACCACGTGGTCGTCCGCACCGATGACGGCGGCGATGTCGTCGCCGGGCTTCACGCCGTCCTCCTGCATGACCCACAGGCCGTCCTCGATGGCGTAGGGGTAATCATGCAGCGTCAGACCGAGCTCCTTGAGCGAGCACATCATGCCGTTGGACGCCTCGCCGCGCAGCGTGCCGGCGTGGATCTGCTTGCCGTCGGGCAGCAGCGCGCCGTCGAGCGCGACGGGTACCATGTCTCCGACCTGCTGATTCTGTGCGCCGGTCACGATCTGGATCGGCGCATCGCCGCCAACGTCGACCTGACAGACCCACATGTGGTCGGAGTTCGTGTGGCGCACCATCTCCACGATGCGGCCCGCGACAACGTTTCGGATGCTGTCGTGCAGGTTCGTAAACGTCTCCACCTTAGAGCCGGAGAGGGTCATTGCCTCGGAAAAGTCGTGATCGGACCAGGCCGAGCAATCTACGAATTCATTGAGCCATTTTCTGCTTAAAATCATGGTAGCCTCTCCTTTCTCAGAACTGCTGCAGGAAGCGCACGTCGTTTTCGAAGATCAGGCGCAGGTCGCTGATCTTAAAGCGGCGCATCGCCAGTCGCTCCAGACCCATGCCGAAGGCCCAGCCGGAGTAGACGTCCGTGTCGATGCCGCAGCCCTCGAGCACCTTCGGGTGGATCATGCCGGCGCCGAGGATCTCGATCCAGCCCTCGCCCTTGCAGGTGGGGCAGCCCTTGCCGCCGCACTTGTGGCACTGCACGTCCATCTCGCAGCTCGGCTCGGTGAACGGGAAGTGGTGCGGACGGAAGCGGGTGACAGTGTTCTCACCGTAGAGCTTTTTCACAAGTGTGTTGAGCGTGCCCTTCAGATCCGCCATCGTGACGCCCTTGTCGATGACCATGCCCTCGATCTGGTGGAACATGGGCGAATGCGTGGCGTCGACCTCGTCCTTGCGGTACACGCGGCCGGGAGCAAGGATACGAATGGGCAGCTCGCGCGTTTCCATCGCGTGGATCTGCATGGGAGAGGTCTGCGTGCGGCTGTCCTCGGTCAGGTAGAACGTGTCCGACCACTCGCGGGCGGGGTGTCCCTCGGTGGTGTTGAGCTTGGTGAAGTTATACTCGGCCTCCTCGATCTCCGGGCCTTCGAGAATCTCAAAGCCCATGCCGACGAAGATGTCCTTGATCTCGTCGAGCACGATGTACATCGGGTGCTGGTGGCCGAGCTCCGGCGCTTTGCCGGGCATGGTCACATCGAGCGTCTCGGCCTTGAGGCGCATCTCGAGCATGCGCGCATTGAGCGCCTCGCGGCGCTGCTCAAGCGCGGTCTCAAGCTCGGCGCGCACCTGGTTTGCCAGCTGGCCCATGGCCGGGCGCTCCTCCGCCGACAGGCGGCCCATCTGCTTGAGGATGGCGGTCAGTTCTCCCTTTTTGCCGAGGTACTTCACGCGCAGGTTTTCCAGCGCCGTGATGTCGTCCGCCTGCAAAATGGCGTCGACAGAAGCCTCGCGCAGCTTCTGCAGCATTTCTTTCATGCAAACAACTCCTTCGTTGCAAAGTTTACATAGTCGGTCGTGTTTATCGCCGGATGGGTATAAAAAAATCCTCCCGTCCCGCATACAGGGACGAAAGGAAGCTTCCGCGGTACCACCCGAATTCGGCGCACGTGCGCCGCACTCTCTGCGCGCTAACGGGCGGACCCGCCGGGGATTGGCCGGAGCTCACGGGCGAACGAAGTACGTTTCTCGCAGGACGCTCTCAGCCGGCGGCGTCCCTCTCTGGTGCGGAACCTTGGTACTATTTTCCCGATCCAAGCAATAAACTCAATAACAAAGCTATTTATACCACACTTCGCGCAACAAATCAATGTAAAAGGAGAAGAAAATTTGACGTGGGGATTTGAAAACGCTATAATATTTGCTGACAAATCACTGCGTTTCCGTTCAGGAGGCAAGCCATGCACCGCATCGAACCGTGCGCGCCGTATCTGCCGCGGCGCGCGTCCGACACCAATAAATATGACTACGGCCGCGTGCTCATCGTCGGCGGCTGCGTCGGCTACACCGGCGCGCCGACGCTGTGCGCCCATGCCGCGCTGCGCTGCGGTGCGGGGCTGGTGTCCGTCGGCGTGCCGGAGGCGATCTATGCGATCACCGCCGTGAAAAACGACGCGGCGATGCCGTTCCCGCTTCCGTCGGCCGACGGTAAGCTTGCGGCAGACGCGCTGCCGGAGCTGCTCGAGCGGCTGCGCAGGAGCGATGTGTGCGTGCTCGGCCCCGGGCTGGGGCGAAATGCCGCGCTCACGGCGCTGGTGCAGGCCGTCGTTTTGCGCTCGGAGACAGCGCTGGTGCTCGACGCTGATGCGCTTTTTGCCGTCGCGCAGGATGTGACGGTGCTCAAGCGCGCCCGCGCGCCCATCGTCCTCACACCGCACGACGGGGAGTTTGCCCGGCTTGCGGGTGCGGATGCGGCCGGCAGGGCAGAGGCGGCGTCCGCTTTTGCCGCCGCGCACGGCTGCACCGTTGTGCGCAAAGGGCCGGAGACGGTCTGTGCATTCCCGGACGGGGACACGGCCGTGCTGCGCGCCGGTAATCCCGGTATGGCCAAGGGCGGCAGCGGTGACGTGCTGGCGGGTATGCTCGGCGCGCTGCTGTGCCAGATGCCCGCGCGCGATGCGGTGCAGACCGCCGTTTGGCTGCACGGCCGGGCGGGCGACCTCTGCGCCGGGAGCATGGGCGAATATGCGATGAACCCGACCGATGTGATCGCGGCCCTGCCGGAGGTCACAAAACCCATCATCCGATAGGAGGCAGTATGCAGCGCAGAAGCATCGCTGCACTGATGATAAGCCTGCTGCTGTTGTCCGCGTGCGGACACGGCGCGGGAGAGCGGTCGTTTCAGACCTTTCGTGACACGCTCACGGGAAGCCTCGTCACCGTGACGGCGCAGGTGCGCGCGGACTACGGCGACACGGTCGCGGACTACACGCTCACCTGCAGGGAGCTGCCCGACGGCTATGATCTCACGGTCATCGCTCCGGAGACGGCCGAGGGTGTCGGCGCGCATCTGCGCCGAGGGGAGAGCACGCTCACCTTCGATGATATCCTGCTGCCGGCGGGCGATCTCAACGCAGCCGGACTGACTCCGCTGACGGCGCTGCCCTATGTGGTGGATGCCGTCCGCAGCGGCTATGTCGATCTCACATGGCAGGAGGACGGGCTGCTGGTCGTGCAGCTCATTACCGACGACCATACGGTCGTGCGGCTGTATCTTGACGGCACTGTGCCGCAGTGCGCGGAGCTGTCGGTGGATGAACGCTCGTGCCTGTACTGCACGGTGGAACAATGGAATCTGGAACAAGGAAGTACGAACGATGAATCGCAAAATTCGAACATGGGTAGAGATCAGTCTCAATGATCTGGAACACAACTACCGCGAGATCAGCAGCCGTCTGCCGGACGGCTGCCAGATGCTCGGCGTCTGCAAGGCCAATGCCTACGGCCACGGCGCGGTGCGCGTGGCGCAGCGTCTGCAGCGGGCGGGCTGCCAGTGGATCGCCGTCAACTGCTATGACGAGGCCGAGGAGCTGCGCGCCGCCGGCGTGACGATGAACATCCTGCTGCTCGGGCCGCAGTCGGCGAACATCGCCGTCGACCTTGCGACCCTCGGCGTGACGCAGGCGGTCGGCAGCATCGAATATGCGCGCGAACTCAACCGCTTCCTCGCCGGGACGGGGCTGCGCTTAAACGCACACATGAAGCTCGAGACCGGTATGGGGCGCACGGGCTTTGACGTGCATGATGACAGCCATCTCGACGAGATGCTTGAGGCGCTGTCGCTGCCGCACCTGAATTTCACCGGCGTGTTCACGCATTTTGCCGTCTCGGACGAAAACGGCGACCCGTACACGCAGCTGCAGTTCTCGCGCTTTCTGCACGCGATCGACCGCATGGAGCAGGCGAGCGGTCACCACTTTGCCATTCGCCATTGCGCCAACAGCGGCGCTGTGATAAACTATCCGCAGATGCATCTCGACATGGTGCGCCCCGGTCTGCTGCTCTACGGCGTGTTTCCGGCGGCGGAGACCGGCGGACTCGACCTGCGCCCGGCGATGTCGCTCTATAGCCGCGTGTCCGAAGTCACGCACCACCACGCGGGCGACACGATCAGCTACGGCCGCACGTTCACCTGCCCGCACGATATGCGTCTGGCCGTGCTGCCGGTCGGCTATGCTGACGGGCTGCTGCGCAGTCTCTCCGGCAAGGGCGACGTGCTGCTGCACGGCAAGCGCGCACCGCAGGTCGGCCGCATCTGCATGGATATGTGCATGGTCGATGTGACCGACATCCCCGAGGTGCAGCCCGGCGACGTGGCGACCATCTTCGGCGCGGACCTCTCGGTGGCCGAGCAGGCCGAAAAGGCCGGCACAATCCCATATGAGCTGCTGTGCGCCATGAGCCAGCGCGTGCAGCGCGTATATATCGACTGAGGTATAAATTTCGCTCCGATGGCGACAATAACTGTGCCCCTACATATCGACCGGGGCAAATATTCCATCGGAGATGAATGTTATGCAGCCAGTCAGACGCGGAGACATCTATTACGCCGACCTCAGCCCGGTGGTCGGCAGTGAGCAGGGCGGAATGCGCCCCGTGCTCATCATTCAAAACGACACCGGCAACCGCCACAGCCCGACGGTGATCGCCGCTGCGATCACGTCGCAGACCGGCAAGGCCAATCTGCCGACGCATATCTCGCTCGCGGCGCGCAGCTGCGGCCTGACGCGCGACAGCGTGATCCTGCTCGAGCAGGTTCGCACGCTCGATAAATCGCGCCTGCGCGAGCGCATGGGCCGCCTGGACGAGCCCGCGATGCATCAGGTGGATAACGCGATCGCCGTAAGCTTTGGCCTGCCGCAGTAAACACCCACGCTTTCTAACGGAGGGACGGTTATGAAGAAAAAGACACTGACCACCATCATCCTCATCGTCGCGCTCGCCATGGTCGCCGCCGTGACCGTGTATGCGGTCGCAAACTACGGCTCGCGGGAAGACCCGCTCGTCACGTCCAGCTATCTGCAGGATGTCGTGCAGCCGCGCATGGAGGACGCCTACCGTTCCACGCTCAACGGCGCGATCGGCGAAATGGAGGAACAGTTTGCCGATCAGGTCGCCGCTGCGGGCGGTACATATGTGCTTGTGACGCTGGAAAACGGGCAGACGCTCACCGGACGCGCAGGCACGGAGGTGCTCATGCGTAGCGGTGCCGCAGCCGTGACGCAGAGCGCCGCCGTGGATCTCACATCCGGCTCGACGGCTGCCGTCGGCGCAAAGCTCACGGAAAACCACCTGTATCTCCTGCAGACGGACGGCGCGGGCGTTCGCGCCTCGGCCGACACCACCGTCATGGTGCGCGGCAGCTACAGCGTCGGCTAAAGCCCCGGTTCTAAACAGATCACTCCCGCGCATAGTCTGGTGCGGGAGTGATTTTTTATGCCTGAGTATCCGATCCTGCAGCAAAACAAGCCCATCGGCACGCTGCGCGTGACGCGCGAGGGGCTGCATACGGTGTTTTCCGCGCGGGCGAAAACGGATGCGCCCCGGCTGCGGCTCGCCGTGTGCGGGGAGCGGTCGCGCGCGTATCTCGGTCTGATGCTGCCGGACGGCAGCGGCGCGCTCACGCTGCAAAAGCGGCTCACGCGGCTCGAGTGTGCGCGCCTGCCGCAGGAGATTCTGTTCGCGGCGGACGAGGCGTGGGACATTCCGGCCGAGCCCGAGCACGAGCCTGAGCCAGAACCGCAGGGTGCGGAAGAAGGGTTGGATGTGCTCTGGTATTCCGCGCCGGACGGCGTGCTCACGACGTTTGACGGCAAGCGGACGGTCATCGCTATCCCGGCGGACGCGCCGAACCTCCCGCGCGGCGCACAGGCCGTGCTGCGGGAGATCGACGGGCGGCCGTATCTGATTTTTCCGCGCTGAATTGCAATTCCGCCGCCGCCGTGCTATACTCGTGGCAAAGAAATGCAAAGGAGCACATTGCGATGAGAATGAGCGATCTGATCGTGAAAAAACGCGACGGGCAGGCTCTCACGACGGAGGAGATCCGTTACGTGGTTGACGGCTACACCCGCGGCGAGATCCCGGATTATCAGATGTCCGCCATGCTGATGGCCATCTATTTTCGCGGCATGGATCGGCGCGAGACGCTGGATCTGACCATGGCCATGATGCACAGCGGCGAGACGCTGGATCTCTCGGGCGTGTCCGGTGTGAAGGCGGATAAGCACTCGACCGGCGGCGTGGGCGACAAGACCTCGCTCGTGCTCGTACCGATGGTGGCGAGCCTCGGCGTGATGATGGCGAAGATGTCCGGCCGCGGCCTTGGCCACACGGGCGGCACACTCGATAAGCTGGAGAGCATTCCGGGCTTTAACATCAACCTGCCCATGGAACGGTTCCTGGAGAATGTCGACCGTGTCGGCATGGTCATCGCCGGACAGACGGCGAACCTTGACCCCGCCGATAAAAAACTCTACGCCCTGCGCGACGTGACCGGCACCGTGCCGAGCATCCCGCTCATAGTCAGCAGCATCATGTCCAAGAAACTGGCTGCCGGTGCGGACATCATCGTGCTGGACGTCAAGTGCGGCGACGGTTCGTTTATGAAGACGCTGGATGATGCGCGCGAGCTTGCGACCGAGATGGTCGAGATCGGCAAGATGGCCGGCCGCAAGACGGTCGCCGTCATCACGGACATGGACGAGCCGCTCGGTCATGCCGTCGGCAATGCGCTCGAGGTCAAGGAGGCCATTGCGACGCTGCGCGGCGAGCATAAGAGCGAGCTGCTGGAGCTGTGCCTGACGCTCGGCGCGTGCATCCTCACGCAGGCGGGGCTCGCAGCTGATGATGCTGCGGCGCGCGCCATGCTTGAGCAGACGATCACGGACGGCTCGGCGCTGAAAAAGCTGGCGGAGTTTGTTGCGGCGCAGGACGGCGACCCGGCGGCGATCTATGACCCGTCGCTTCTGCCGGCGGCGCCGGTGCAGATGGAAGTGCCGTCGCCCGCGAGCGGCTATGTGCGCCACATCGCGGCCACGGATGTGGGCCTCGTGTCCATGCGTCTCGGCGGCGGCCGCGCGACGAAGGACAGCACCATTGACTACGGCGTCGGCATCGTCCTGCACAAGAAGGTAGACGAGCCGGTCGCGGCAGGGGAGTCGCTTGCGACGATCCACGCAGCCGACGAGGCGGCGGCGCGCAAGGCGGTCGCGGAGCTCACTGCGTGCTACACGATTACCCCGGATGCGCCCCCGGCAGCGCCGTTCATCAAGGCGATCATCCGCTGACAGAGCATAAAAACTCCCGGAGCGACTGCTCCGGGAGTTTTTGCTGCCGGAAACCCAAGCGGGTTTCCGGCAAATCGGTCACGGGCAGGCGTGCGTGCGCAGATACGTCAGCCATGCCTTCATGCCCGCGGCATTGAGGTGCATGCCGTCGCCGTCCTGATAGCTCTGCGGCAGGAAGCCGTCATCGGCGACCAGACCGCTTGCCATGTCAAGATACTTCGCGCCGGTGCTCTCCGCCGCGGCGGCGATCCAGCCGTTGACCTTCTGGATGAGCTCGTTGGTGATGTCCTCATACTGATAGTTGGACGCGATCGGCGTCAGCGAGCAGCAGATGATCTTCGTACTCGGGCTCTTGGCCTTGACGGCGTTGATGAGCGTGGCGTAGACCGATTTGATCTGCTCCTCGTTCGTCATGGAGATGTTGTCCGCACTCGGACAGATGACGAGATATGCGGGCTTGTTGACCTCGCAGATCTCGTCTGCGGGCACGTTGTTGCCGGTCACGGGGGATTTGTATTTCGCCGTGTCGAGCGACGAGGCGGGCAGAGAGCCGGTGTCCGGTACCCAGACCTGCTTTTTGGCGTCCTTGCCGGTGAGCATCGACTCCGTCTGGAGCACCTTCAGCGATTTGTCGCCCAGAAAATAGATCTGATCGACGTAGGTGCTGCCCTTGTCCTCCGTCTGCGCGAGCGCGGCGGACGACTGGATCGGCGTGATCGGATTGACATGCGGCGTCGGCGTCGGTGTGACGGCGGCGGCAGGGTCATCCTTCGGCTTGGAGGCGTGTGTGTTGCCGACGGCGTTGGTGAACACCAGCACGACGGCTACCAGCGCCAGACACAGCAGGATCGCGCCCGACCAGAAGGTGTAGAGCATGTTTTTGTTCGTATTTTTCATTGGGATCCCTCGCTTCCGGATAGACAAAAGAAGCCCGGGAAAGGGCTTCTTTTGCAGTTTCAGTTACGCTTCCTGTTCTTTCTTTGCTTCCTCGATGACCTTCTGCTGGACGTTGCCGGGCGCTTCTTCGTAGCGAATGAACTTGCACGAGAAGGAGCCGCGTCCCTGCGTCATGGAGCGCAGATCGATCGTGTAGGAGCCCATCTCCGCCATCGGGACTTCCGCCTCGACGGTCTGCATGCCGTCCTCCGCCGTCATGCCGAGCACGGTGCCGCGGCGCTTGGAGGAGATGTCGGACATGATGTCGCCAAGGTTGGCGTCCGGGATGGTGACCTTCAGCAGACCGATCGGCTCGAGGATGGTCGGCTTCGCCTTCGGGATGCCGTCCTGATAGGCGAGGCGGGCAGCCGTCTGGAACGCCATGTCGTTGGAGTCGACCGGGTGGTAGGAGCCGTCATACAGCACTGCCTTCAGGCCGACGAGCGGGTAACCGGCGAGCACGCCCTTCTGCACGGCGTTGCGCAGACCCTTTTCAACGGACGGGAAGAAGTTTTTCGGCACGCTGCCGCCGAAGACCTCCTCGGCGAAGATCATGTCGTCGGACTCATCCTGCGGCTCGAAGCGGATCCACACGTCACCGAACTGGCCGCTGCCGCCGGACTGCTTTTTGTGGCGGCCGTGTGCTTCGACCTTGGCCTTGATCTTTTCGCGGTAAGCGACGCGCGCCGGCTTGAGCTCGGTCTCAACGCCGAAGCGGCTCTTGAGCTTGGCGCACAGCACATCGACCTGAATGTCGCCCGCGCCGGAGATGACCATCTGGTGGGTCTCGGCGTTGTTGACGAGCGTGAAGGAGATGTCCTCCTCGTTCAGGCGGGCAAGGCCGGACGCGACCTTGTCGTCCTGTCCCTTGGTCTTGGGGCTGATGGCCATGGAGTAGCAGGGCTCAGCCAGCTTGATGGCGGGCAGCTCGACCTCGTTTTTCGGGTCGCAGACGGTGTCGCCGGTCTTCCACTCCATCTTGCCGATGGCCACGATGTCGCCGCAGCAGGCTTCCTTGACCTCGGTGCTCTTCTTGCCGCACATGGTGTACATACGGCCAAGCTTATCGGTGCTGCTCGTGCGCATATTGCGCAGAGACAGATCGGACACGATCTTGCCGGACAGCACCTTGATGAAGGAGTACTTGCCGAACTGATCGGAAATGGTCTTGAACACGAACGCGCACACGGGACCGTTCGGGTCGACGGCGAGCTTGCCGCCGTCTGCCGTGGCGACCTCACCGATGTCGGCCGGGCTGGGCACGTAATCGACGATCGCCCGCAGCACGCTCTCGGTGCCGATGCCGCTGCCGGCAGCGCCGCAGAGCACGGGGAACACGGTGCGGTCCTTCAGACCCAGACGAAGGCCCTTGACGGTGTCCTCTTCAGAGAGCATCATGTCCTCGAAATACTTCTCCATGAGCGCCTCGTCGGCGCCGGCGGCTGCCTCAAAGAGCGTCTCGCGCAGCGACTCGACCATGTCGGCGTCGGCGGCGGGGACGGCGACCTTTGTGGTCTTGTTGCCCTTGGTCTGATAGGCGACGTTGTGCACGAGGTCGATAACGCCCGTGCCGTCGCTCATCGGCGCGGTGACCGCGCAGACGGCGCTGCCGTACTTGTCCTGCAGGGCGGAGAGGACACCGGCAAAATCGCCGTGATCCTCGTCGGTCTTGGAGATGTAGAACAGGCAGGGGATGTTCTCGCTCTTGAGGTATTTCCAGCAGCGCTCTGCGCCGACGGCGATGCCGTCCTTCGCGGTGCAGAAGATCATGCCGGCCTCAGCCGCGCGCATGGCGCAGCGAGCGTCACCCGCAAAGTCGAAAAAGCCCGGGCAATCGAGGATGTTGATCTTGCAGCCGCCGAAATTGACCGGCGCGATGCTGGTCGAGATCGTGATCTTGCGCTTGATCTCCTCGGGATCGTAGTCACAGACGGTGTTGCCGTCGGCAGTTTTGCCCTGACGGTCGATCGCACCGGTCAGGTACAGCATGCTCTCGGCGAGCGTGGTCTTGCCGCTGCCGCCATGTCCGAGCAGGCATACGTTACGGATGTTCTTGGTTTCGTAGCTCATGTAGTGTACTCTCCTTCTATATTAACTATCGGAAATTCCAACTCCGGAAGCCACGTGCTGTATTTAACACATGACTATAAAAGTATACACGATTTCGAAACTCTTGGCAATCATAAATATGAAAACTCAGCGTTTCAGGCCGAAATTCAGCAATATGACAGGAACGAGCCACAGGCCCATATACACGAAGAGGTTGCCGACTGTGGCAGAATCGAACGCGCCGATGGCGCACAGGGCAAACATCAGTATGACGCCGACGACCGTGCACAGCAGAGCGAGGATAACGCAGATGCGCACCGCCTGAAAGCGTTGTCGGCCGGTTCCGGCGACGCCGACGAGCGGGCCGAGCCCGTCGCGCGCCACGATGCCCGCGGTCTGCGTGTAGTCCGAGGGCTCGGCGGCCGACATGGCGTAGCGCTTGGAGTACGCCGGGAAGTCAAAGCCGTCGGTGGACATCTTGAACTTCTGGCTGAGCATCAGCGGCGTGATGTTGAAGTCACGCACGGCGAAGATCGGCGCGATGCGCGTGCGCAGCAGGCCGAAGAGCGCGTTCTGCACCGACTGCACCGGCACGTACTTGATCTTGAAGCTTGCGACGAACAGCCCGTTGATGGATGCGAATACGGCGTTTTTGACGTTGAGCTGCTGCGGCAGATGCACGCCCTTGAGGTTCATAAAGGCACTGCTGCCGACGAGCACTTCCTCGCCGTTGACCAGCGCCGTCAGGCCGCCGCTCTCGTTGCAGGTGAACGAGTCGACCGGCATGAGCGCGCAGTTGTTGCGCTGCATGAGATCTGTGAACACGGAGGCGAGGCAGCTGCCGGAGGCGACGATCACGCTGCCGGTGTAGGAGATGACCTTGTCCGGGAACGCACCGTCGAGAATGCGGATGTCCTCGATCGAGATGTTGCGCGCGGTGAACAGATCCTTATCCGTCACGATCAGGTGCTTGCTGCGGCCGATATCGCTCGCACCGTTCCAGCCGGCGATGGCGCTGCCGGTCTGGGCGAGCTTGCGCGCGGCCGTCCGGAACGGGACGGCGAACGCGACCAGCGCCGCAAACGGCGCACACGGCGCGGTGACGGCGGCGAACACGTGTAGGATGTTGGCGTAGTTGCCGCTGAGGATCGTGGCAAGCAGGCCGAGGATCACGGACGCGGCGATGAGATACGGCGCAAGCCCGGCATAGATCGTGTCGGCCGGGCCGGCCTCTTCGCTGCGGTGGATAAAGCCCGCCGTGTCGCGCTTGGACTTGAGCACGGTGATGCTGTCCTTGACGACCTCGCTGTCCGCGCTGACGGTGTAGGGGTCTTTGTCGACGGCGAGCGTGCGGAACGTGTACTTAAAGCCGCGGCAGGTGTTCAGCGCGCTCCACAGGCAGCAGGCGACGGAAAACGCGGACACGGCGCAAAACGGCAGACCCACGGCATCCGAACCGGTGACGGCCAGCACGACCGCGTCCAGCGCGGAAAAGACACAGTTGAGAAACACGAGCGATTCCAGTCCCGGCGTGCGGCGCACGAGGTTGAAAAAGCCGTTGGTGATCACGTCCAGCCCGATGAGCATCACGGTCAGCTGCATCATCAGGCACACGAGCGCGGCGACGGTCGGGCTGCTTTTGAGCACGCCGAACACCGGCAGACCGAGCGAGATGTAGAGCAGCGGGATGCACACGAGCATGGCCGCGCGGCAGCGAAAGCGCAGGGATTTGACCTGACCGCCGTAATGCTTTGCGGCGTCCTCCGCGCTCGGCTCCGGACCGAGCTCCTCCTCGGCATTGGCCGAGGCGTGCACGGCGTTGCTGTGCGCGCGCACACGGTAGGCCACGGCTGCCAGCCGCGCCATGAGCGGGTTGAGCACCGAGTCCTGAAAGCTGCGGCGGGCGGGCGCGTCATCCTCGTCGGCGCGCGTGTAGCTTCCCGCGCGGGCATAGGCCGCGTCGCCGCTCTCCGTGCCTTCCTCGGTGATGGCCTGAAACACACGCGTCGGCTCTTCCGGCTCGGGCTCAGGGTCATACAGGCCCTCCGGCACATCCGGCGGGGCGGAGACAGGGATGGATGCATCCTCATCCGGCAGGTCGTCCTCGGGCTCGACCGGCTCATCCGGCACGACCTCCGAGAGCTTGGAGGCGAAGCTCTTGAGCTCTGAGAGCCCTTTTTGTGCCAGACGCTTGGCGCCGGCCTTCGTCTCGTTCCACTTTTCGATCTCGGCCGCGGTCGCATGGTCGCGCTGGCGCTTCGGCTGATAGCGCTTGACGTCGTGATCCTCATGCGCGGGTGCGGTTTGTGCCTGCGTGCTTTCGGCATCGTCCAGCGCACTGTCGAGCTCGGCGGACATGAGGATGTCCTCGGTCTCGGCGTCGGCCGCTTCCGCTTCCTCGATCATCTCTGCTGTGACGGGGCGGCTGCGGTAAGCCGGGCGCGGACGCGGCGCCGGCTTTTCCGTCTGAAAATCTTTATATTCGTCCAGAATGGATTCCAGGGAGAATTCCTCCGCATTCAGATCAAAAGAAATGTCCTCTGGCGAGCGATCAAATTCGTCCATATGGTCAACTCCTTTTTATAGTGAGGGGCACGGACGTTCAGCTGCGCTGGCGCAGCGCCTCATAGAGCAGCACCGCTGCGGCAGCGGATGCATTGAGCGAGGAGATCTGTCCGTGCAGCGGGATGCTGACGAGAAAATCACACTTTTCGCGCACCAGCCGGCTGATGCCGCTGCCCTCCGAGCCGATGACGATGCAGGCGGGGCCTGTCAGATCCGTCTTCCACAGCTCGTTTGAGCCATCGGCGGCCGTGCCGTAGATCCAGAGACCGTTTTTCTTGAGCGTCTCGATCGCGGCGACCAGATTCGGCACCCGCGCGATGGCCATGTGCTCAAGCGCGCCCGCGGACGCCTTGTCCACGATGGCGGTCAGCCCCGCGCTGCGGCGCTTCGGGATGATGACGCCGTGCGCGCCGACGCACTCGGCCGTGCGGATGATCGCGCCGAGGTTGTGCGGGTCGGAGATCTCGTCGCACAGCACGAGAAACGGCGCCTCACCGCGCTCGGCGGCGACGGCGAGCATGTCCTCGATCGTGCTGTACTCCTTGACGGCGCACAGCGCGATCACGCCCTGATGTGCGTGCGTCTGGCTCATGGCGTCGAGCTTGCGGCGGTCGGCCTCCGTGACGACGATGCCGGCGCTGCGCGCTTTCGAGGCGATGTGCCCGAGCGTCTTGTCCACGTCGCCCTTGGCGATGAAGATCTTGTCGATCGTGCGGCCCGCGCGCAGGGCCTCGATGACCGCGTTGCGGCCTTCGATCAGATCATTGCGCGCTTCTGTTTCAAATTCTTGCATTTGTTCCATGTGATAACCATACCTTGCGACATAATAATACAGATATCATCATACCACACGCTGCGCCATTTAGAAAGCACAAATTACGATTCCGGATATTTTTTTATGGACTTTGGGCCTGGAAGAAGGTATCATGGTCATACGTTGTTTTTACGGAGGAACCCCATGAGAAAACTGATGAACAAAATCGACCGGTTTTGCTATACGCATCCGCGCTTCGGCATTCCGAACCTGATGCTGATCATCGTCATCGGCAACGCAGCCGTCTGGCTGCTGACGCAGATGGACACGACCGGACAGATCGTGTCGCTTCTGAGCGGCTCGGCGCAGGGCATCCTGCACGGGCAGGTCTGGCGGCTGATCACCTATGTGTTCGTGCCGACGGAGTCACGGCCCATCTGGCTGCTGCTGATGCTGTACTTCTACTACTGGATCGGCTCGTGCCTTGAGCGCGAGTGGGGCAACGGCAAATTCACGATCTACTACGTGAGCGGTATGCTGCTCACGGCGATCTACGGTGTGGTGCTCTCGGCCATCCTCGGGCGCGACGTGGTCGTCTCGACCACGTACCTGAATCTGTCCATGTTCTTTGCCTTTGCCACGCTCTATCCGGATGTGCAGGTGCTGCTGTTTTTCATCATCCCGATCAAGGTGAAGTATCTGGCGTATCTGGACGCGGCGCTGTTCATATTCGGCGTGATCACGATGTCCTTCCCGCTGAATCTGCTGCCGGTGGTGGCGGTGCTCAACTATCTGGTCTACTGCGGCGACTGGCTGTTTGACTTCTTCCGCCCGTCGCACGTGCGCCAGCGGCAGAAAACGGTCAACTTCAAGCGCGAGGCGCGGCGCATTCAGCGCGAGCAGGCGAACAAGCCTTATCACTACAAGTGCGCCGTCTGCGGCCGCACGGATGCAGACCACCCGGAGCTGGAGTTCCGGTATTGCTCCCGCTGCGTGGGCTACCACTGCTTCTGCCAGGACCACATCAATAACCACATCCATTTCACGGAGTGAGCGCCATGCAGACTTTGCAGCAGAAAAGAGAATACACCGTCGCGGTGCTCGACCCGGCGGGGAACGTCACGGCCATCGTCTGCTCGGACGTGCCGGCGGTCGAGCGTGCGCGCGTCGCGGCACAGATCCTGCGTCTGCCGGAGCTGGGCATTGAGCAGGTTGCGTTTCTGACCGCGCCGCGCAGCGGCGGAGAGATCCGGCTGGAGATGATGGGCGGCGAGTTTTGCGGCAACGCCCTGCGCTGCGCCGGCTTTTATCAGGCGCTGCGCAACGGCGCGCAGGGGAAAAGCTGTGTCTTTGCCGAGATCAGCGGGGCGGACGGCGTCCAGCCCGTCATGGCGGATACGGCAGAGGGCACGGCGTCCACGGTGATGCCGCTGCCGCTGTCCGTGCAGCCGGCCGACTGGGCGGACGTGCAGGCGGCGCGAGTGACCTTTGCCGGCATCACGCACTTTGTCATCGACTGTGCGCAGCCGGATGAGACGCTCGTGCAGCGCGCCATCGCCGCCGCGCCCGAGGCCAGCGCCGTCGGGGCGATTTTTCTCGAGCGCGCGTGCGGCAGCATAAAGCCGGTCGTGTTTGTGCGCGAGACCGCGTCCTGCGTCGCGGAAAACAGCTGCGCCTCCGGCAGCGTCGCCACGGCCGTCGTGCTCACGGCGGACTTTGCCGACGGCATCACGGAGATCGGCATCGGCCAGCCGGGCGGCACGCTCGAGGTCGGTGTGCAGCGCACGGACGGCGCGGTGACGGGATTGTCGATCGGCGGCGCGGTGCGCCTGACGCAAACGCTGACCGTCACGCTGCCGGGACCGGCGGCCGCGCCGTGTTAATTCGTAAACTATGCTTGCATGTTGGCGCATAATCATGTAGCATATTCTAAGATATTGAACAGGGCGCTGTGCAAAACACACCCGAAACTGCCATATTCGGAGAGGAGAATGTGTGATGAAATGTCCCCGCTGCGGTCATGAAATGACGCTGGATACCCATCGGAAATACGCACTGAACATGTGCTATGAGTGCGGCTATATCGAAGGCCGCCTGATCGACCCCGAAAAGAAGGGTGAGACGAACTTCGAGCGCCTGAAAAAGCTCAACTTCAACGAGATGCTCGCATTTCTGTCCAAGGGTCTCGGTATGGACGAGGAAAAACTTGCCGACTGGCTGGACGACGAGGTCAAGTGAGCGCCAAACCGCATAACATGCTGCACGCCGTGCCCGGAACGGGCGCGGCGTGTTTTTGCGCAGTGGAGAAAGGCAGCTGGTGAAATCGCTGAAACTTTTTTGACCCCCGATTCGTTTTTCGGCGAATGCGTGCCTTGACGCGCAGCGAATGCGGGTGTTATCATCAAGCCATCAAACGCGAAGACACAGAGTAGTAAGCAGGAACGTCCTTTCAGAGAAGTGCCGGGTGGTGCGAGGCACAAAGCGTACAGACCTGCCGAACTGGCTGAACAGCGGCTGCGCTGAACGATGAGTAGGTGCAGACGGGTGCGCCCGTTATTGTGCAGGGATATGATGGTATCCCGGATAAGTGCGTCCCCGATCGTGGGGGCGAAGAAGAGTGGTACCGCGGAGGGTTTTCGGCCTTTCGTCTCTTCTGCCAGAGGGCAGGAAAGACGGAGGGTTTTCTTTTTTCCTGCCAGACCATCAGACTATGCTTTTGCAGGAGGAATGCATCATGAAAACCCGGACCAAGACCAGAACCATACCCAAGACCCCGTTTTTTGCCGCTTTCTCGGTCGGCGCAGTGCTCTTTTCCGCGCACGCCGGCGGCGGCTTTGCGACCGGAAACCAGGCCAACACCTATTACGTCGGCCTCGGCTGGGCCGGCATCGTGTCGGCGATCGTTGCCATGCTGCTGCTCACGCTCACGATGCGCGAGGCCATGATCATGTACAATTCCCGCGGCCTGACGAGCTACAAGCAGCTGTTCGAGACACTCTATCACCCCTTTGACAAGATCGAGTGGCTGTTCGAGATCTTCTTTTACATCATGGTGCTCATGGCCGTCGCGGCGGCCATCTCGGGCGCGGCCTCCGCGCTGCGGAGCTATTTCGGCGTGAACTATTATCTCGGCGTCGTGGCCGTCGGCTGCCTCGTGCTGCTCCTGACCATTTTCGGCGCGGGCATCGTCCGCGCGGCGTCCACCTATATGGGTATCGCCATCCTCGTCACCGCCATCACCATCTACGCCATCGGCATCTTCAAGAGCGAGTCGCCGCTGTTCACCGTCCTCAGTGCTGATTTTCAGACGACCGGTTTCGCCAATGTCCCCAAAGCAATCTTCAACGCCTTCACCTATGCCGGCTTCCAGTGCGTTACGCTGCCGACCATGATCGCCTGCGGCACGACCATGCGCAGCAAGCAGGGCTGCGCCAAGGCCATGTGGATCTCCTTTGCCATGAATGCCGTTGCGCTCGTGCTGTCCGTGTTCATGCTCATCTGCTGGCGCGGCGTCTACAACGCCGTCGACGGCGGCACGACCATCCCCACGCTCACGGTCTGCAACGCCATGGGCATCCGTGCCCTCACCGCGGTTTACGGCGTCTGCCTCATGCTCTGCCTCATCTCCACGGGTGTGACGACGATCTTCGGCTTCGTCGCCCGCTTTGAGAAGCTGCCGATGTTCCGCGGCATCCAGTCCGCTCCGGTGCGCAGCGCCATCGTGTCCGCGTTCATCATCATTTTGTCCATGTCCATCTCCATGGCCGGCCTCACGAACATCATCAAGTACGGCTATGGCTACTGCGGCTATCTCGGCATCGCGGTCGTGGTCGTTCCGTTCCTGACCGTCGGCGTGTACAAAAACCGCAGGTACATCCGCGAGCACGGTCTTGTGCAGGGCTTTGCCGCCGCGCAGCCGGAGGCTGAAGCG
>ERZ827496.2083-NODE-2083-length-21075-cov-5.547288_pt1 | contig 21075 bp, 26 predicted proteins | sample MGYA00519769_ERZ827496 | MGnify/ENA primary metagenome ERZ827496 (study PRJEB31778, sample SAMEA3449327) | human gut metagenome | biome: human gut; feature: human-associated habitat; material: faeces | place: United Kingdom | collected 2010/2012 ...
TTTCCAAAACGGCACGAACCTCTTCGCCGCTGTTGTGCAGCAGTGATACGAGCTCCGACATTCCTTCCCTTGTGTGCTGAACTTCAAACGGAGTGTACACGATTTCTCCCCCTGGCTTCATTCCGCACACGGTACTTTTTCCTTTGGACACATCGATCCCGATACTGAGCATGGGCATTCCTTCTTTCCTGATAAAATATTGCAATGCTTCCGCACCGGCTTATTACGATTCAATTTGGTTCGTGACGCGCACGCGGCATAGCCGGAGCAACCTGCTCAATCGAATCTTTATAACAAGAGGGCGGAGGACTGTTTACAGCTCGAGCGCTTGGCTCACCAAAGAAACCGTCCATCCATTGCCCTCCCATTATAACAAAAATAAGCATAGTCTCCGAGGCTTCATATCCGCTTCGGGTGCTATGCTTATTTTGTACCAAGCAAAGAGTACGACTACCACCCTATCCTCTCTATACAACAAATCAGTAGACTGTAAAAATCATCTTAAATGGATTTTACATTTCAGGTGCCATTATTTGGACAAGGTATCATTTCGTTTGCCTGACTATCTAATTTCACCCCTTGCTGCTTGTACCTTTGGGCGAAAAAGATTATACTATAATTGATTTGTAAAATTCAAAGATAATAGTGGAGAACCATCATAATGAGTAAAATATTATTAGTAGAGGATAATCCAGATGCAGTAAAAAGGATAATCCGATATATCAATAAAATATTCGCTGAATTGGACGTGGTTTCTTTTCCCGAAGCAGGCGATGCCCTGCAATACGCAAAAGTGAACGATATTTCCTTGTTTATCCTCGATATTCAGTTAGAGGACTATAAAGGAACAAATTTAGCAAAGCAGCTCCGCGAATTGCCGGAATATAAATATACGCCGATCATTTTTGAAACGGCATTGGCTGGAGAAGAACTTTCGGCTTATCGAGATGTGAAGTGTTACAGTTTTCTTGTAAAGCCATTTGGCGAAGAAGAATTTGCGGCGGCATTTCGTGACGCGCTGGGATTGTCTAAACAGATGAACCAACAAGCCAAAACCATCCAGATTGAGCAGAAGCAATTCATTTTAGAATATGCTGCACAGGATATTGCCTATATCGAAGCCTTTGGGAAAAAACTTGTGATCCATACCATCAGCCGTCTGTCCGGTATCAAAGAAGATACTATTTCTGGGTACACTTTGTCTGGACTATTGGCATTGCTTGATGATCCGGCATTTGTTCAGTGCCATAAGAGTTATGCCGTGAACAAATCCCATATCGAGAAAATTGACAAATCTGGGCGGAAGATTTGTCTGAAAGGATTTACAGATACAATCCCCGTCGGAAATAAATATCAGGCCGAATTGTGGGGGTAAGCATGGACTTTCTAATGAATCTGATACAGTTGGGATTGGATGCGGGAATACTGGCTCTCTGCTGTGAAGTCGTTTTCCGGCAAAAAGTAGAAATAAAGGCAAAGGATTTTTTCGTTTTTCCTATTCTTCTTGTACTTTGTGTTGTGCCGAGAGTGGATTTCTCTATTGGCGCAAATATGACGGCATCTTTCCGCAGTGAAGGTTTTGAAATACTACCAGCAGACAATATTGTTGGATTGCTGTTTTTGATTTTTGCAGTATTGTTGTTGAGCAGTATTTTCTTCGGCTCCAAATCCAGCGGCACGGTTTTCTGCGGCACAATGGCGGCTTTCTCCGTTTTTCTGTTCGTCAAATGTCTGTGCGTGGTTCTTTTTGCTGTCTGCGGGGCTACGGATATTTTACTCCTGTTGGGTAGCCGTGCAGCGGCATTGTGCCTTATAGTTGTACTGGAGTTCACGCCGCTTTTCGGCTTGATCCATCAGCTCGTCCAAAGAAGCGATTTTACAATTTTGATCGTATCCACCAATATCGCTGTGCTTCTCATGACAGTGCTTTCGATTCTCTCTTTTGATGTGGATAGGCTTCTTGCCAACCTATGGATAATTAATATACTGATCCTTGCGGTACTGCTGCTGGACAGTATATTGCTGTTCCTACATCAGCGTCGAATTCAGGAGCAAAAGCGAATCCACATGATTGAGCAGTATGTGCCCATTGTAGAAGAATTGATCTCACAGGTTAGGGCAAGGCAGCATGAATTTAATAACTGGATGATGGCGATTGAAGCCGCCGTTACCTCTGCTGATACTATAGAAGAAGCCCGGAAAGAAGTGACGGCTCTCACGGGAAGTATTGGAATCAGTCTTAATGACAGGGAACTGCTCTCATGTGACAGCAAAATGATTGCCGGGATGCTGTTTGGAAAAATAAAGCAGGCAGAAGCGGCAAATCATCACATAGAATTATCTTTACATGGTCTTTTCAAGAAAACTGTCACCCCGGAAACAGAATGGATCGAGGTCATTGGGATTTTATTGGATAATGCAATTGAGGCTTCACCGAAAGGAAGTACAATTTTTTTATCCAGCAAGAAACAGGGGGATTTTCTGGAGTTGACAGTTTCCAATCCGGCTCCGCCACTGTCAAATACTGAATTTATGGCCTTGTTTGGAAAAGGCGTAACAACAAAGACGAATCGTGACGGCCACGGCTTTGGTCTGTATAACATCCTACGCATGACGGAACGGTATCATGGAAAAATCCTGACCCGCAACGAATCCATTTTAAATGAAAATTATGTTGTCTTTGGCGTACTCATGCCATAAAAAGGGGTATGAACGAGGGTTTTAAGGGAACGAAATTTATCTTGTTCCCTTAAAACCCTCTCTTGTTTCCAACCTATTGAAGCGCTTGAAAGCTTTCGATATACTGGAAAAAACAAAGAAAGGGATGAATGAAATATGATAGGCCTTGTGAGAAATGAGTGGAAAAAAGTTTTTCTGCCGGTGCTATTGACAACGGTTCTTCTGGCAATCGCCATGGGTGTGTTGTCCTGCACAATTTACCAAAACTATGTACTGCACTACGATTTAGAGGCATGGGAAGTTGGAACAGAACTGTTTTCTCTGCTTTATCCGCTGTTTGTTGTGGTGCCGCTATGCTGGAATTTGTATTACGAGCGCAAAAACAACTTCCTGCTCTATGTCATGCCGCGAGTGAAAATTAAGAAGTACCTGACTGCCAAATGGATTGCATATGCGCTGGGAACCCTTTGTATTATTGTGATTCCTTATATACTATCGGCGGTGTTTGCCCTCTATGTGAAACCGCCAGTGGTTCCTTTTGTTGAAAATCCATTTAGTCATATATTTGAAAACGCATTTATAAAGACCCCGCTGTTATATGCAGTTGCCCTGTCCCTTTGGAGAGGCACAGTCAGCCTTTTTGTAATGACCTTCGGATTTATCCTCGCTTTATACTGCAAGAACATTTTTGTAATCCTTACCGGGCCGTTTATGTATTCCATTTTAGAAAATTTTGTCCTGGCTATTCTCTGCCTGGAGAGACTGCGGCTGGTCGTAGCTTTTGATCCCACAACAGTCAATCCAGAGGTCGTGTCAATCTTCTCTTTCTTCTTTGGCCCAATCGTTTTAAGCATTGTGATTGGCCTGACAGCATTTCTCCTTTCTAAGAAAAATGCTGTCGTAACCATTTAGGAGTCCGTTATGATTGCGCTTATCAGAAAAAATCTCCGTTTGTGGGGATATGGAAAGTCGCTTGCCCTATTTGCCGGATGTATACTTTTTTCCATCAGCGGGAGGTTAAACGGAGGTATTGCATACGAGCGGCACGTCTTGTCGGCGGTATCAGACCATTACTATCTGACCTATTTTGTGCTGCCGATTGTACTGTTAAGCTGCTTTTCCTTTATTGATGACGATGGAGAGCCAGTAATCTTACGGTTTCAAAGTTACCATTCTTATTTTCTGAAAAAATGGATTGGGGTCGGTTTGATTGCAGTCATTCTGACGGCTGTTCAAACTGGGGCAATTCTTCTGTCTGGTATAGGATTACCTTTAGGCAACGAATGGAACCTTGCTGCGGGTGCAACGGAAGCCGAGTTATTTTCCACTCTGGAACAGCTTTTTGCCAGTCCCTTGCAGGCATTTGTCTGTTTTACCCTCTATCAGCTTATTGGAAGTTGGCTGATATTTGGAATCTGTATGTGGATTGGACATTTCACTGGGAGAAAGTGGACGATCCGAATTGTAATCGTTCTTTATGTCCTCTCGGCTGTGTGGATCAAACTTCCGGCAATTCAAAATATTCCGCTGACGAGTTTTAATCATTTGCTGATTTTACACCACAATTTGGTCGTGCCCCATCGTTTCGAGATAACCGCCTGTACCTTGCTGCTCCTTGTTTTGATAATTGCTATATCTATTCGGTTTGCGTGGCGGGGACAGTTGCCGCATATACCGTTGTCCCGCCGTGATATAGCTGGCTACTATTTTCACGCACTCATGATTCCTCGCAATCTGCTGATTCTTTTAGGTGTTGTGTTGGGAGTTTCGATTTACAAGGCGATGGGTAATGGTGCCGCCATATCAGGCGTAGAATGGATATATTCGCTGTTTGCGGGACACGGAACAGGATATTTTCAGGTGTTCCCATTTCTGGAAATGCTTATTACCAGCGGTGTACCGCTATACCTGCTGGCAGCTTTTGTGGAACATACGGTAAACGGACAATCTATTTTTATTTCTGTGCGTGCAAAAAGCCGTAGACATTTAGTGAAGGGGATCTTATCAGTCAGTACAAAATTTCTCATAATATATGCATTCTTTTGGCTTATGGCTGGCCTTATAGGGGCATCCCTATTCAGCACTGGATTAACAATCGTTTCTTTCAGGCTTATGCTCTATGCGGTTTTAATGAAGTGCCTTGATATATTGGTGCAATATCTGATTGTGCTCGGCATCTACATTGCCACAAGACAAGTTACAATCGGTTTCCTTGTGTTAGTGGCGGGAAATCTGCTCTGTATCCTTCCGGGGAATTGGGTAGCTTATTCGCCCTTTGGCCTTTCCAGCCTGACAAGAATTTCTGTTGTGGAACCGGGAATTGGAATTTCCGCTGTGTCCGCCTTTGGTATAGAGGCCGCTATTTTAACGCTGATGATTGCAGGAATCCTTATGTGGGGCTACAAGAAAATATTGAATTAGGAGGACAAAATATGAGTTCATATATTGAAGTAAGAAATGTATCAAAAAGTTTTAGCTGCAGGGCAATTCTTCAGAATATTTCCCTGTCTGTAGAACAGGGAACAACTGTTGGTTTGGTTGGCGCTAACGGCAGCGGAAAGTCGGTGCTGTTCAAGATTATATGCGGCTTTGAGAAGCCAGATCAGGGCAGCGTATATGTGCGTGGCAGGCAGATTGGCAAAAATGGTCGTGACTTCCCCGCAGACATGGGTGTATTTATCAATTCCCCTGGCTTTATCGGTATTTACAGTGGCTTTCAAAATCTGAAATTCCTTGCGGACATTCAAGGGAAAATTGGAGAAAAAGAAATCCGACAGGCCATGAGCAAAGTGGGGCTTGACCCTGATAATAAAACGAAAGTAGACAATTATTCTCTTGGCATGAAGCAGAAATTGGGGCTTGCGCAGGCGATTATGGAGGGGCAGGATATTCTGATTTTGGATGAGCCTTTTAACGCATTGGACTACAAAACCTATGAGGATGTAAAGGCCATCATCCGTATGCTGAAAGCGGAAGGCAAGACTATTTTCCTGACTTCACACCATTATAAGGATATTGAGCAGTTATGCGATCAGGTGTATTCGCTTGAAGATTGTCAGCTTCTGCCGATTACAGAAGAAATCGCGGCGCGGTATCGAGAAATGGATTAGCTTGCAAAAGTATATTGAACATACCGGTTGCCGCCCTGGGCAGCGTGAAGTCCAAGCTGCTGAAAAGCTTGTCGTAAAACATGGCGGCGCTTTGGGATGTGAACAGCGTCACATCCTGAATGATTTCCTGTCGGTAGATAGCGGCCAGCCCCTTTCTGGTTGGTTTTCTCTCAAGTCAATTTTACCAAAAAGGGGCTCGCTTTCTATACCAATGGAATGATTTTCGGTTGAAGCCATGTCTGGGAACCATTGCAATTACTACTCTTTTGGAGTTTTACTCATGGCTGCGTCTCTTGAAAGTAGAGGTAATCGTATGAAAAAGGCATTCTTTTTGGGGTCTCCGCTTGTAATAGGGATTTTTTCTGCATTGGCTGTGAGAGCGCCATGAACGGCCAACAGATAGCTCAACTCATAACGGCGCAGAAGCGGAAAGTGAAGATAGCTGAACCATTGATGGCATTGAGTGGGAACTAAAAGGCGGAGTATTAACGATAAGAGGCGAAGGCGCTTTAAGGGAAACACCTTGGAGTGAAAACGTTGATTGCATCCAAAAAGTCATTATAGCCGCCGTTGGAGATTCTAATAGTCTCTTTACTCGATACCACAAGCTGCCGGGTATCCTATGCTTTGTGACTTCTGTGTGCAGATGCCCGAGATCATGGCATTCTATCACATGGTCGGCAACTTTAATGTCCTGTTGTGTTTTGCAGTTCCTGATGTGAAAACGCTGGACGCTCTTGTCAGCAGGGTCAGGACCTTCGGAGATTCAAGGACCTCGATCGAATTGCAGACCGTGTTTGAAAAAGTCGATCCGACCAATCGCACAGTAGTGAGTCTATATTCACTCTATTACAACTCAGCAGGGGCGCCGCGCACGGCGTCCCCTGATTTTGCACTGTAGGCCTTACCTTGACAATCCCCCGCGTTCATTTTATATTAGTAACAGGCGAAAGCCAAATCTCGCGGCTTTCCGGTGAGGTCCACACCGTAAGTGTGACCTCAGGCATTCATGGACCCCGTAGGGCATTATGACCACCCTGTACGCAGGAAGTTCCATGAAGGTCGACAGTTTTTGGCGCTGTACCGGCAGCGCGGGTGTGTACCTTTCCGTTGAAAGCGGAAAGGACACAAAATGAACGACTATGTCGTTATTATCTATAACGGTGAGCAAGTATCAGTGCCAAAGGAGGTCGCGGACTTCCTTGAGCAGGATCGAAAACGGGAACAGGCGCAGGAGAAGCAGGACGCAAGGCACCTGAGTAAAAGTGAGTTTGAAACGGTGCTGTCCGGTTTGGAGTGCGTCAAGCGTCCCGTGGAGGATGCGGTGCTCAGGAACCTCCGGCTTGAAAATCTGCGGGGAGCCCTTGCGGAATTGGATGTGCAAGGTCAAAACCTGCTCTCCCTCCGATACAGCGATGCGCTGACGATGGATGAGATCGGTCAGATCTACGGCATCTCCAAGATGGCGGTATCAAAGCGACTGAAAAAGCTGCACGAAAAGCTGGGAAGCTCTGTCTCATGACAGGGCTTCCCAGCTTTTTTGAAATTTTTCTGATCTCTGGTTTACAAACGCGCTCTGAGTGTCCTTATAGATGAGAGACAAATTTTCCGACTGGATTGGCCGCAGTCACGATCGTCTCACCTGAACACAAGGAGCGTGTATGACCATGAATCCATTTGAACAAAGCACACAGCAGCTTCTGCGCTTCCTGACCTCCCACGCTGAGCGGGAGGTCATTGACTACATCCGGCAGGAAATACAGCATGACGCACCGGACAGTATTCCGACCGAAGAAGAACTGTTCGCCTTCTTCCAATCGCCGGACGAACCGACCAAATTGGACGCCTACCAACAGATGCTGGCGACCGATAAGCTGCTGGAGTACGCGGAGATCAGTCTGCGCACCCTCTGCGACCTGATCCGCTACGCGGATGGCTTCGTGGCGCAGATCAAGGACATCAACGCGCAGAGAGCGCAGGCGGGCGCCGCAGCCTCCAGCATCATCGGAGACGGCGATGCCTCGCATCTGGAGTTGCCTGACAACGGCGCACACTTTGCGTTAGGGGCGATCATTGATGGAGAACGGGAAGAACTTCCCGCCTGATACGATCCCCCGCATTGAGGAAGAAAAACGGGAAACAGGGCCTCCGCCGGAGGCCCCCGTTCCTGTCCCTCTGACCGAAGCGCAGCGCCGCTTTGCCGCTCAGTACCACGCCCTGATCTATGGATTTCTTCTGGAAAAGAAGCTGGAGATTCGGGAGTATTACGATATTGCGGCAATCGGCTATCTTCACGCTGTCCAACGCTATTTTACCGAAAAGAGTCTGCACAGATACCGCTTCTCCACGATTGCGTGGCGCTCCATGAACAGCAGTCTGAATACCTTCCGGCGTCAGGAGCAGCGGCGGCAAAGCCATGAGTTTTCCTGTCAGGCTGCGCATCCGCCGCCTGACGACGCCTTTGATGCACTTCGGGCAAGATTGCTGCTGCACGATCTGTTTCTCCTCGCGGATGAAGAGCAGGCTCTTTTGATCCGCCACCGTCTGCACGGCTGCAGTCTGGCAGAAACCGCGCGGAGGGAAGGCATGAGCGTCAAGCGGGTGCGGCATCGGCTGAAAGCGTTGTACCGCGCCTATTTTGCGCAGAAAGAAACCAAACAGAAGGAGTTGTGACCCATGAAAAATATCCGCATCGTTCACGGAACCCTGATGTATCCGCTGGAGGTCGGCAGCCGCGCCCTCATCTTTGAAGAGGGGCGGTATCTCCACACCTCTACGGTGATCGCCATTCATGGCGTGACGCCGCGGCAGATCCGTTTTGAGACGATGAACTCCCATTACTGCCTGCTGGCTCCCTCCTCGCCGGTCTCGGCTGATATGCCGGTGACGGTCGTGGAGCAGGCGGCGTAAAAACGGTGAATACTGGTTGCATCTTTGCCGGATACTTGGTACTCTAAGCAAGAGGATCAACATCTGGACAGGAGGCTATGGAGCTTATGATGTACCCATTTCTCACCATGAACGACCATGCCGAGATCGTATATTCTCATTTGCTTGATGATGGGCGTGTAAAGATTTATGTTGAAAAGCCGGATGAGCATGATGGTTTCCATCATGCAGTATGTTTTCTTCCCGGCTGCCGCTGGGAGGATATCGTCGGTTTTGGTGACGCGGAAATTCAGGAATACCAAAAGGTAATCGAATCTTCCGCAGAACAGATCATGCGCCTTGCTACATCAGGCAAGGGCTGAATGATTGCAACCGAGAGGCAACCGCTTTTCATAGAACATTTTGTTTCTATGGTAAGCGCTATTTTGGAAAGGCACAGTACCGTTGTGGTGCTGTGCCTTTTCACTTTATCCAAGGAACAGGAGGTCGAAAAATGTATGCGTTAGAGTTTCGGACTGCCAACCGACATCACACTTGGCTGCGCTGTGCGATCTGTGAAACGAAAGCTCCGCTTGAGCATGTGCGCCGGGGGCAGCCGAATATGACGCGATGGCGTATTCTGCGCCTTCCCGGAACGGTGCAGGCCGCCTGCGCAAAATGGAGAAGCGTACCGCTGATGCGGTACGGCCAAAAATCCGCATAATGATTCGAAAGGAGTGTTTACCCAACATGAAATACTGCAATCCGGACACCTGCTCAGAATGCCTCCATATTGGGGAAGGCGACAGCATCTGCGAGATTTCCCATGAACTGGTGTTGGACAACTGGCAGAGCGTCCCCCATACCATTCCCCAGGAGTGTCCGTTTCGCCGGCAGATTATCCGGCAGCGCCGAAAAGCGGTGCGCAGAAGATGAATGAGCCCGCCAAGCAGCCGTTGGAGCTGCCATCTGCGACCTATGAGCCGCAGTTGTCCGCATCCATTGATCTGGAGCGGTGCCTTTCCAGAGAGGTGCTGCTGCATGTATTTGATCTCAGCGGCACCCATAAGGTGAAAACCTGTTACGGCGATGTCGTAAAAATCGTCAACGCTCTGCGGAACTACGCAAGGCTGTTAGAGACGGTGTGCGACGAGTGGGAACTTGGCGGCTTTCACCGGGCAATCTATGAATATCAGGCAGAAAAGCTCCGCCAGATCGCGGACAAGTTTCAATGCGGCATCGGCTATGATTACGATGCTGCCGTGAGGAAGTGCCAAAAGCTGCGGGAGAAAAAGCCTCGCAACGCCGATGTGGGAGAGGAGGCGATGGTTCTTGCTGTCAAGCGCGGCTTTGAGCAGGCGCAGGCAAAAGCCAACAAGCCTTCTTCACCCAGTCAGAATGATGATAAGGAAGTGAACAGATATGAATGATATTTTATCCGGCACCTATAAAGGCAACACCTACCGCATTAAGGTGGAATGCTACCCGAATACCCCGGCGATCAAGGTGCAGCTTCTTCCGGTCAACGCCGGAGAGCGCATCACCATGACGCAGAACCTTGGTCAGCCGCTGCCCCGTTATCAGGCATTTCTCTGTGACGGGATGCTGGAGGTGGACAGCACCGCCTTCATGGACTATATGGAGGAAAATGATCTGGGCTACATCGTGGACTACAAGCGTTACGATGCCGATGTATTTACCGGAGTAAACCGCAGGACTGCCGCCGTTTTTCAGTTCCACTCCGCCGCGCTGCGCCGCCTGAACAAAGTCGGCTGCCAGCGTTACGAAGGGGACTATACGCGGCTCAAGCAGAAACACGCCGAGCGCAGAGCCCGGCGCATGGCCGGATAAGAGGTGGTTGTCTATGTCAAAGATTACGGAAAAGATCGCCAAGCTCCTTGCGTTGGCAGAAAGCCCCTACGAGGAGGAAGCCAAAGCCGCGCTGCTGCAGGCCCGACGTCTGATGGCGGAGCATAAGCTCATGCCGGAGGATATTGAGCCGCAGGAGAACAAGAAGGTGATTCAGGAGTGTGTGGGCATCACCTGCACGAAGCTCTCTTCGCCGTGGACGGTTTACCTCTCCACGCTCATTGCCGCACATTACTGCTGCAGGCCCTATCGGAGTTCCGTACACGGCAGCAAGGTTTCGGAGATCGGGTTTATCGGCATGGAGGACGATTTCAAACTCTGCAAGCTGGCGTTTCTCTACGCCTATGATTGTGTAGCGAGCCGATGCAGGCAGATCCATACGCAAAAGGGATATCCTGCAAAGACGCTTCGGGAGATGTGCAATTCTTATGGCTGGGGCTTCTGCCGCGGCCTGTCTGCCGCTTTCCAAAAGCAGGGGGCAGAACATCAGGAATGGGGATTGGTCATGGTCGTGCCGCAGGCGGTCGAGGACGCCGTTTCCAAAATGAAGCGGAGCAGTTATAAGATCTCGCCCCAAAGCAGTATGAACCATCAATACGCAGCCATGGGCTATGCGGATGGGCAGGAATTTGATATGCGCCGCCGGCTGGAGCCTTCGGCGTAATTCTTTACTCCTGACCGCCAATAAAGGGTTTGCGGATGCGTGATAATTATGGTACAGTAGCTTCGTGAAAGGAGCCGATATCTATGCCACATGTTATCTCGAATCGTGACTTCAGCAAGCTGACAGAAGCCTATGCAGGAAAGCCAACTATGGAGGATGTCTATACAAAGCTTGCAGAAGCGGAAACCGACATTCAAACGGGAATGGTGTCCGATGCCATGGAAGGGCTGTATATGCTGCGGGATAAATACGGCCTGTGAGGCAGAAAATACCGTATACCTTATATGGCTCTTTCATGGTAGACAGGAACACGAGAAATTGATATAATTAAGCAAATTGTTTCTTGTTTTGGGAGGTTTAGTATGCCATTACAGGGAGACCAGTTGAGCCGCATGACGATTCGCGGCTTCAAATCCATCAAAAACTGTGATATTTCTTTCGGGAAAATCAATGTGCTCATTGGTTCTAACGGAGCGGGAAAGAGCAACTTTATTTCGGCCTTTTCCTTTCTCCAGAATATTCTGTCTAAAAATCTTCAGGTGTCTGTGGGACAGAGCGGCTTGAGTTCTCTTTTATATAATGGCCGGAAAGTGACCGAGGAGATTGACTTTGAGGTGTTTTTTGGGCAGAACTCTTATGGCTTCGTTCTGGTGCCTACCGATGATAACCGGTTGATCTTCCAAAAGGAATACTTCGGTTATCATGGTGGTTGGGACAATGAAAGCAACATTGGACGCGGGCATAGTGAATCCCAGTGGGAAAGCGGCGCCCATAACGGAATTGACGATTACGTTGTCCCAACCCTGCGCAAGCAGAATTGGCGGGTGTATCATTTCCATGACACGGGTAAGGGTGCCAGAGTCAAGCAGGAGCATAACATTTCCAATAATAAAATGCTGCTGTACGATGCGGCAAACCTTGCCGCATTCCTTTACCGGTTAAAAAACTTTTTCAAGCCGAACTACGATGAAATTGTGGAAACGATCCGTCTGGTCGCGCCTTATTTCGATGACTTTGTTTTGGAACCCCAGGAGGGTAATGAAGAGCAAATCGTTCTGCGGTGGCGCCAGGCCGGCTGCGAAGATATTTTCAATGCTTCTCAGCTTTCGGATGGTACTCTTCGCTTTATCTGTCTGACAACACTTTTTCTGCAGCCCCATGAGCTGCAGCCAGCTACCATCATCGTTGATGAGCCGGAGCTCGGCCTGCATCCCTATGCAATCACGATTTTCTCTGAGATCGTGCGGCAGCTTTCCAATGAAAAACAGATCATTATATCCACGCAATCTGTAGAGTTGCTGAACGAGTTCGATGTGGAAGATGTCATTGTCGTTGACCGGAGTGATACCGGTTCTGAGTTCAGACGGTTAGATCCGGAGCAGCTCAAGCTGTGGCTGGATGGTGACTACACGCTGGGTGACCTTTGGAAGAAAAATGTTTTGGGAGGTAGACTCTCAAAATGAAAACAATCTACATTTATTGCGAAGGCCCCACAGAGGAGTCGTTCATCAATGCGGTGCTGTACCCTTATTTTCTCGGTATGGGCATTTATGTCTGCCCCATCGTTTGCGAGACGAGACGGGATGCCAACAGAAAGTATCGCGGCGGTGTAAGCCGTTATGCAAAAGTCAAAAACGAGCTCATGATCCTCTGTAAGAGTCATCCGCATGAGTATGTAACGACCATGTTTGACTATTATGCGATGCCCAGCGACACGCCCGGTATCTCCGATGCCACACCAGACATCTTTGAGCGAATTGGGAAAATTGAATCCATCATCAATGAAGATATCGGTGAGCGCAACTGCAGATTCCATTTCATGCTTCATGAATTTGAAGGCATCCTGTTCTCTGAGCCGAATACATTCCATTTGATTGCCAATGATGGGATTGTTGGTGAAATTCAGCGGATCCGAAACGATTTTGAGACGCCGGAGCATATCAATAATTCGCCGGAGACTGCCCCTTCGAAGAGATTGGAGGCATTGATTCCCGGCTATGCGAAGGTAAAGAACGGGACACAGCTTTCTGAGGCGATGGGGCTCGGTGCGATCATGGCGCAATGTCCGCACTTCAAAAAGTGGATCGAGGATATGGTAGCATGGTGAAAGAAGAAAATGCGATCCTGCCCGCACAGGAACTACGCTCTCTGCCTCCCGAACAGGCCCTTTCCGCCAAATTGCTGGCGGCTCGGAATGACCGGAAGCGCGGTGTGCAATATCTGACGGCGGAACAGGTTCTATCCGACATGGATCACGCCATAGTGCGGGACTCCTTGCTTTGAGAACTCAGCTTCGTTTGGAAGGAAGCCATTCCTTTCAAACATTTGGGTCACCTGACCCGTAAAAAAAGAATCGCTGCCGCATGGCAGCATATTGCGAAGGACGTACAGACTTGTAAAAAGTCTGTGCGTCCTTTTTCGTTTTTGGGAGGATGATATGAAACCCACCTATTCAGACGCCGGGAAACTGGCATGGTATCCGGACATCGCCTGCCCTGTCTGCGGCGGTGATGTCAACTCATGGGATAAGCGATGCAGCCGTGCTCTGGGTTACCGGCAGATCGTATGCGAGGGCTGTATCTCAGAGGAGTATCAGGTCACGGTGGAAAATCTGCGCTATGTGATGGAAAACCACTTTGGGCTGGTTCCGTGTCCGGGGATATGAGCATGGAACAGAATCAACTGACCCGGGATCTCTACGCCGCAGGCTGTACGCGGGAGAATCACCCCTCCTTCGTGTACTGGAGCGACTGGCAGAATTTCGGCTATCTCTTTGAGGCTCTATTGAAGTTTACATGGGAAACTCCATGCGGCCTTTTGGTCGATGGCAAAAGTGATCTCGGCTGGGGCCTTGCCTGCTGCGATGCTTCTTTTCAAGGCATCGATTACTGCCCGGAAAATGACAACCCACTGCTGCGCTGCCCCTATGAACGCAAGGACTGTCCACACAGCATCAGCGGCTTTCCTGTCCCTCTCTGCCCCTGCCACACCACCGGCAAACGGTATTCTTTCGAGCAAAGCGCCGAGAAGGTGGAAACGGAGAGAAGTGAGAGACAGCACCGGCAATACATGGAGATTACCGGCGGGGTCTACTGTGCTTGTGTGGTAGGCTGCAATGGCTATGAAGGCGGCCGTGTTGAAGTCAAATACGATGTGGAGCAGTGTATTCGCTGCCGCTGCCAGAATCCTGTCTGCGTCATTCGCAAGCAGGAGCGGGACCTGAGCCGTGCCAATATCTTTTATGATGTGCGCCGCACATGGATCACCCGCATTGGCTTTCTGGAGGAAAAGAAAGTACAGGTGACAAAGGGCGAGCGTGTGTTTCCCCATCCTGTGGCCCGAACGGACGCGGAGATCTGGCTGGAAATGAAGAAGGCGCACTTCAACCCGCTTTGGAGCAGCTCTGTGACCGACTCCCCGCACCTGACACCAGAGGATCGGCGGCAGACATTTTTCAGCAAAATGCACCGCCGGTACGGGGAGTATGATTACTTTGAATTTCACTATGATGTGGAGAATATCCGCATTGCCAAAAGTGAACAGAGAGATCTGCTGCAAGACCTGCGGGATGTGGCGGACGGCTTGGAGGTCGTCCATGCAGTCGATCTCAAAAAGGAGCAGGCTGCCAAAAAGCGGGAATCCCGGCAGCGGCGCAGGGAGCAGAAGGAGCGGCGGCTGAATAAGCCGCGCTCTCCGGCTCCACTCAAGGAGGAACAGCTTACATTACTGACAGAGGAGGAACATTTCAGCAATGGCGATCAAACTGGCTGAACAGACGAATGGGCCCCATATTTTCATGCGGCTCCGTCTGGACAGCGGCCGCGTCGAGGAAATCGACGCTTACACCACAGAGAAAGGCTGGCACTATGTTAACGTTTGACAACTTCAAGCAAGCCGTCCGAATTAAGCAGATACTCTGCGCTAAGTGATGTCTCATTTGTTGTGTCGATAACAATCTTTTCAGGAAGATCTGTAAAGCAGACCCGGATTGAGATATCTGTTTCCTGACGCGCTTTACTTTCAACATTCAGATCTGCCTTGTCCAGTTTTGTTACGCCTTTCCCGTCATTAAAGAAAATGTCAAGCGCCTCTAAAATAGTTGACTTTCCAATATCATTTTTCCCAACGAATGCTGTTAAATCTTCAAAGTCGCTATTAATCTCATCGCTGTAGCCTCTAAAGTTTTTGATAGCCACGTTTTTGATTTTCATAAAAGTCCCTCCATTTTGAATTGCAGCCGTGAAACGACTTCCCACATTTGTGGTGTGTTGCGTGTCGAAAAACGTTGCATATTGTCTACTATAAAATGCTTGCATATTGGAATCTCACAGATTGCTGGATTCCAATATTGCGAGCATCGATAGTGGAGAGGTATACTTGCTATAATGATACTAGATCATAGCGGTAAAATAGCAGCACACTTTGAATAGCCTACTCAATATTGACGAAGGGGATGCAAAATGCGGAAAAGGTTTGTCAAATTATTACTTTTTAAGGTGGATACACAATACAGACTTCTCTATGGGTTCAGCAGTGAAACCGAAGAATCCTCATATCCGTGGAAGGCCTTTCCTGCTGACAGGAAGGGGCAAAAGCTGATTGCAAAGGCGATTCTATCGCCAAGCGAAGCAGATATTTTTTTGATAAGTCTGACGGGTACCGAACCAATCATGTTATGCGAAAGGGTAACTCTCAAATCGCCGCAGTTGTATAAAAGAGAGCAACTCCTATATTCCGATGATGAAGAACGGCAGACTGTGCCCATATCCGAATTCTGTTATCTCTCTGAATTTTGGAACAGAGAAAAGCTTTCTCTGTTGAGTGAGATACAAAACGAATTCAACGCAGATGGCAGAAAGCTCTACGAGCAGACACTTGAACTTCTTGAATGGGCAAAATGCAACTGTGGAATCGACTTCTGTATGGATGGACGTCGTTTTGGCAACTACGAAGTGTATTATCGTACCCCTGAGAATAGCAGTTTTGAAATAGATATCCACAAGGATCAAGGCCTACGGGTTGCAACGATTCGCAAGCGCAAAGATTTTGCAGAAGATATCATTGTTAACTGTATTGGAAAGTATAAAGACTATGTGATCTGTAATCAGACACAAGTGTGGCCTGCAAATAAAAAGGAAACCTACTTCGAGGCTAATGAGCCAATGACATCGGTTGTGGTCCGCGCATGGAATGTCGCCACAGGAAAACTAATCGTCTCCCAAAGCATTGCGCTGATGATGGGACTCTCCATCATCTCGAGTTGGGGCGGTACTTCATATCAAATTGGAGACTCTTGGACAAATAAATTATTACATTCTGCAGCAAAGAGCAGCGAACTGATTCGAACTCAACTCATGAAAGTCCAACGTATCACCACGGATCGTGCAATCAGCATCCGCAGCGAACATGAGTCCGTGTTAGATGAGGCGATGGAGAACGGCTACTCTCTTTTTAAAGATTATCAGGAAAAAAAAGAAACTGGGGCATTTATTTCTAACACCCCCACAACCGGAGAGATCGATAGCTTTTTGCAGGTAAGAGCATATATTGAGCAATCCTCTGTTTGCAAGGCGGTAATTGCCGATCCATACTTCTCTGCACGGGCAGCAGAAAAGCTGTTGACAAGAATACAACGAACAGACCTTGAACTGGAGATCATTACCTCGCTTGGCTCGCTTGATCCGGACACAAATCAAAAAAGTAATGTTTGCGAGGAAACTCGCGCTTTTTTACATCGGACAGCACCCCTTCTCCACAACAATCTGGTGGTAAGAAATCTGACACGTGGTGAAAAAGGCGTCTTTCACGACCGATATCTAATTCGGTATCACAAGGACGGTACGATCGATGGATTCCTTCTGAGTAATTCTCTCAACTCTATGGCGCAAAAGTTTCCGCTTGTCATAGCTCCGCTGGAGCATCGGGTATGCATGGAAGTTTGTGAGTACCTGAATAGTCTCTCTGATTCCGATATCCAACAGCAGAAGCCAAGAGCATTGAGAATCTCAAATGAGGTCCTTTTTTGCTCTGAGACATACCGGTGTCAGGTTCAAAGCGAAACTTCAGCAGAGTCAGCAGCGGAAAGGTATTTGCGGCAGTGGTATGATGAATCGTCAAAGCAGATATGTATTTGCAAAGATGATTTCTCTACAGTCCTTACGGCCGTAGCAGAGCGAGCACAAAGTGATCGAATAGATGCATGTAAAATGTTCTGTTATGCGCTGAGCAATATCTGCACGAGCCAAGTGGAACTGCTAACGGAAATGCTTCAATCCGCGGGTGGAGTTAAGGCTCTGTTCTTATCAGAGTTTCCAAATTTGGCAAAGGCTGCTGAGCAGCAGTGTGATTATCGGAAGTGTGGAGCATCTTCTCCAGAATATACACTGTGGGCACTACTAAACGGAAAAGCCCGGCCAAGCCCACAGGGGTACCACTTGCTGATTGATCAGGCAGGACAAATCCATTTACGCGGACTCACATGGTTAACCTGCGGATACCATATGGCGCTCAAATTAGATATTACAGGATTCCTGACGCTGCTAAGTCAGCTGCGTTCTCCAATGATGTTTGATACACTGGCCTTTCAAATGGCAATCTCGCCACTCGATAGAGAACTATATTGTGCAGCAGCTTGCTCGGAACTGCTATATGTCCGCTTATTGAGTGCAGAATGGCTTTTTAATGCTATTCGCGACGAAAGGTCACAGTTTGAAGTTGCCAGAGAGATTTGGAATCGCTTCGAACCGGATGTGAGAGCTTTACAGGAAGCTATCGTGCTATCTAACGTTGTATTTCACGTTAGGACACGGCGGTTAGAATCAGAGGCGCAATGGCAAGCAATTCAAGAGGTACTGCTGTCCAAATTAGCATCCGACCTTCCTGCGTGCAGCGGTGAGGTAATAAATACCGCGTTAGATTGGCTGCATGATAGCAATGCCGTATCACGAGCAACTCTTCTTATGACACTTGCTGAAAGAATGGAAAACTCTCATCCGCAGAAGCAATTGCTGGCAAGGGCAGAACGAATCTTAAAACGAGAAATTCAAGACTGCCAAACCGCCTCGGATATTCCTAGGTCAATAGCACTCTATTTGAACTGCGTAGATGCGCTATACGGTGAAAATGCAGAAAATCACATTTTCAAGGATATTTTAGATTGGAACACATTTGAGGACGCCACAGAGCCAGAATTGCAAAACTACGATTATCATCGCTCGCGCAACGCCTTCATTTTAGCGCAGCGACAGATTCAAATACTGGAAGAAATGTTAGTAAAATGGCCTAAATCAGAAAAAACAAAGGCTTGGCGGAATACATGGGTGGGTCGGTTAAAGCAAATGCCCGAAAAACTCTGAACCACCGTTGCATAGAATAAGCAAAGAGACGCTGGGAGCGGTATACTCCCGGTGTCTCTTTGCTTATTCTTGGTCGATAGCAGGTCTGCAAAAGCAGATAGATTATCAAAACCGTATCGTTGCTACGCCTATCTTATTGATCGAATCATTTTTTGGATCAAGGGCTCCTTGTCAGGGAACCGCGCTTTCACCATATCCAAGCAGCGCTCCAGATTGCTTCTGACATCCTTTTTTGTCAGGCGATAGCGCTCGTTATGTATCTGGATACTGTCGCTCTGCACCTCTTCAACCTGCTGGGCAAGCTTTTGATGAATCGCTTGAAATACCATCCTACGATCAACACGAAAATCCACTCTGTCGGGATATCGTAAAAGCTCGATGGCAGAGAGCCATTGCGGAGGAAACAGTTGGGGAACAGCGTCCTCGTTAGTATTTTCAGGCAAGTGATCAAAGCGCTCTGTCACATTTGTTGCACAGAAGCTGGCAATGGCCGCATCTTTATAGTCATTGCAGCGGTCATGGTCCTGTTTTGCCTGTTCCAACAGAAGACGTCCCTTCCAGTAATGTCCCATCGCCAGCCCGCCGTTGATGGCAATGTTAAGTGAGGTCAACTGTGTGCTGCTCGATTCGGAGACGTAGCCCTTGAGCACAAGCTCAGCCTTCTTCATGTGAGAATACGGCTGGCTGCCGCGCTGAATGCCGCATACGATTTGAAGCACACGGTAGGCAAGCGCATAGTTGTCGTTTAAAGGCCAACCATAAGGTGCGGCATGTTGCTGGGCAAAGGTGCCGATATCAGGAAGCCTCCTAAAAAAAGGAATCCTTTGGTCAGCTTCATACTGATTTGCCTGATTGATCAACATCTGTGCCAGCAGATTCAACGCACCACCGCTTGTCCCAATCGCAGCCAAAACAAGGTATGCCTTGCTAACATAACCAAGGCGGGCGATCTCTTGATAGTTCTGATTGTTCTGATTAGCGGCGGAGATATATTTTTCATACGCCGCTTCAAGAATAATCTGAAAAATGTCGCAGCACGCCAGAACATTGCCCAAGCTGGGCTTCCATCGAGGGAATAAATTTCTCCTAAAAGTACGAACAGCCTCATCCCGTTTGTACATCGATCCCTCGTGATAGTCCCTGACAGCCTCTCGAATCGCATCAGCCAGCTGAGAGGAAAAAGGCAGCGTACCGTTCATCTTGGTATCCGTCACGTTGAGCAGATCTTCCATACGGGCGTTGAGACACAGGGCCACCTGAAGGTAGCCGTCCGCTTTTGGAATATTTAATTTCTTTTCGCCGTTGATACACTGTTGGGCATATCCGGCACATTTGATCAGATTTCTTGTCCCCGCAATCCCCGTTCGATAGTCCCTAGCCAGCATTGATAGCGCAAGCGAGAAAAAGAGACAGTATTTTGTCTGCAGCGGATCACTCTCATCCAGTGCCTTAAAAGACAGCACAAACCTTTCGCAGAGTGTTGATCTAAGCTGACATAATTGGGAGTGCTCGTTCTTAGAAAGCTCGCCGCGACGGATGATAGCATCAAGAAGGCGAATCAAGATGGCTGGCAAAGCAATCTGTGAGCAGGTGTCAGAGATGCCCATGGTGTCTTGCGCGCTGATGTCATAGATAGAGAGGCCAAAGTATTGCCGTAAGATCGAAATAGCATCAAAGAGAATGCTGTTATCAAGAGTTTCGAGCTGTAACAGAAATACCTCCTGCGCATCAGGGGACAGCGCAGCAAGATTGATTCCATTGCAGAGGCCATAGACCACGTTTGCAATATGAAGCGCAGCAAAGAAATCTCTGTAGTTATCGTGACAGAAGCTGATATTTCTTCCGTGATGACAGAGCAGGCCGGATGGGAAAACAGTATAGGGAATAGCTGCTGTCAAATCAGAAATATCAGGATTACTATCCTGATAGAGTTTACGCAGAGTGTTCCAAGGTTTTTCCAGCGTCTCAGGGTTCTGATTCTTATATTCATTCCAAATGTCTATGGTCGGCAGATATGCAGAAAGGCACGCATATGTGCGTGCATAGGCATCACGCCTGAAGAAGTTAGGACTCTTTATAGGTGTAAGTGCAGGATCTAAATGGGAACTGAGCGCCATTTGATACCCAAGATATGGAAGCACTTTTGTCAGGATAAAGCAGCGTAGTTCACGCTCGGCAGAGGTAATATCGCTTCTTAGATTGTCAATCTCACGCAGCAACATTTGGAGCATCAATGTGGTTTTCTCTGGAGTACCATTATTCAGGTGGTCCTGAAAAGCATCTGTGATCCATCTTCCTGCATCCTTGCCGGACGGCTGCATAGCCTGGCGATAAAGCACCAAATAGAAGGGAGTATCCAGAATATTACGAGCAGCAGGAACCAAACAGCGCTGATTTGGCTCAAAATAGTCATCAATCTGTTCCTGCGACAGTTCCTTGATGTAGCAGTTGTGGAAATAGAACTTTAATCTATCAATCTGGTCAGCGTCAAAACCGTTTTCATATTCCAGCAGATCCATGTAGGTATCCA
>ERZ827496.2095-NODE-2095-length-20951-cov-41.323842_pt1 | contig 20951 bp, 16 predicted proteins | sample MGYA00519769_ERZ827496 | MGnify/ENA primary metagenome ERZ827496 (study PRJEB31778, sample SAMEA3449327) | human gut metagenome | biome: human gut; feature: human-associated habitat; material: faeces | place: United Kingdom | collected 2010/2012 ...
GGCGAAGAAATCGCCCCGATGCCATAATATTACGCCAATTTAAGGGATTTTATAGTTTAATATTTGTTTATCTTTGCAGATGTAAAGTCACTTGATTACTAACTCTAAAAATAAATCAACCCAATTATGAAGAAAACCATCCTCCTCTCAGCAATGGCTTTTTGTGGTATGGCGGTAATGGCACACGCTGGTGTCGAAGTGAATCCGCTTGCCAATTCCAAGGGTCAAGACTACAAAGTGAACGCAAGTGTGTCGCGCCAGTTAGTCGACACACATGATGCCAACGCCACTGTGCTCTCGGAAAGGGTACTTGCGCCCGGTGTTTCCGAACAGGAGTGCGTACTTAAAAACGGTGTGAAATACAAGCGTATTGTTAAAGCCGATGCTCAGCCAGTTAAGGTGCTGAAAGCGCCTTCATCGAAAGCCGACGCCGAGGGCGCATTGCTCAATGAAGGTTTTGAAGGATGGGACGGCACTACTAAAAACTGGATTCCTGCCACTTGGAGCGAAATCAATTCTGAAGGCGAGGCTGGAAGTTACGATGGTGGTGCGTTCACATGGTTTGTGAGCGGACAGGCAGGCACGCTCCCAACTCCTGTGGAGGGGAAATACTATTGCGTGATTCCTTACGCAAGGGTGACGCGTGCCGACAACAAGAAAGAAGACCTTCCACAAGACGAGTGGCTCGTAACTCCAAAGATGAAGTTACGCACTAATGAGCAACTCTCGTTCAACATCAGCTATTCTCCGCTCTATCTTTACGACATGTCGAACGAGAACATCAACTTCGGCACCATGGAGTTTATTCATCAAATTATTTCGGCTACGCTGAAGGTGTATATTCGTGAAAATGGTGGTGAATGGAAGGAAATCTACGACATTGAGCCAGCGTGGCGAAACTACACGCTCAATGATTTGTTTAACAACTACTATAGCCAAAGAAGCGAAGATGTGGTGATTTCGCTGAAGAATTACGAAGGCAAGGAAGTGGAAATCGCTTTCCGATATGTGGGTATTCGCGGCAACACGATGGAACTCGATAAAGTGGTGGTTGACAAGGCGAAACTCACAGCCCTGTATCAACGCCCAGCTGGTACTATGTATTGGGGATTGAGCAAGAATATTGAATATCCATTGACTGTTACCGATGGCGGTTCGGCTCGCACTTTCCTCCACGTTCCTGCCTACACGGATTTGACTTGGACTAACCGTTCGTCGGCTAATGTGGAATCTGTGTCGTGGAAATATCTGGCAGACGATGGTACAGCCCAAACCTCTACCGACAAGGATTTGGTGTCAGGCTTTATTCCCTCGCGCAGTATCGAAGGTTTGCATCCTACTCCAGAACTTACGGTTAAGGCTCAAGACTTTGCCGACGAAAGCTATAAACTTCCAGTGCTGGACGTGTATGCAGGTGGTGCCCCTGAAATGGATGGCAAAACCTATCCGCTCACTTTAGCGAATGTGCAAAAAGATGATGTAAGTTTCCTTTTCAACAGCCAGTCTATTCCATTGAGCGGTTTCCACAAATTCACCAAGAATATTTGGACCCAAATGCTTTTAGGAAAGAATCCTACCGATTCCGCTTATTATGCGCCATTTGGCTTTATGACAAAATATGAGAAGCCAACCAAGCCTTACATCGTGAAGCGTGTGTGGGTGCTCGCTTATGGTATGATTAGCGAAACCTCGAAGTTTGGTTTTGCGTTCTACCGCTGTTCGCCTAACGATATGCCGTATGCTGGCTTTGCTGGAGCTGAATGTGCGTATGCCGACATTGTGAAGGTGCCAATGGGCAATTTCAACTACTACGCCATTCCATTTGATGTTGCTCCAATCGAAGGATCCAATCCTGTGGTAATCGACCGTGATGTGTTTGGGCTTGTGTATGGTCTCGACTGTGACCAGAACAACACCATCTATCTGCTTCAAACTATCTCTTATGATAAAAACGACACTAATTCGCAGTACTTCTACCTCTCTGGTATGAATAATGGTAAGCCCACTTCTGCTGTGCTGCCAGCCGCATCTTTGACCGACAATAACGGAAACGAGTTGAAGACCCATCTTTTTATGGAACTCGAAACAGAATTTCCATGGCTCAAGGCGATTAAAGAAACAAGCCTTACCGTTGGCGCCGCTGGTGGCGATGTGAAGTTGTGCCTTGATAGTTATAAAGATGCTTCTGAACTCACCGTGGCTGTGACCGACGAGCAAGGCGCAGAAGCCACTTGGCTCACTACCGTAGGTGCAGGCAATAACACCGATGCCGTGATTACAGCCACTGTTCAACCTCTGCCCGAAGGTGCGTCGGAACGCGTGGCAAAGGTGAAAGTGTCGTACCCCACTTGCCAAGACGTGGAATTTACCATCACCCAAACTCCAGCCACAGGCATCACCGCAGTAAAGAATAGTCCACTGGCTGTGACTGTGAATGGCGACAATATCGTGGTGAGCAACGTGGTGGGTGAAGTTGTGATTTACGATGTGACAGGCAAAATGGTGGCCAAGGCACACGCCAACGGCACCGCCAACATCGCCACATCGCTCACCAACGGCGTTTACATCATCAAATCCGCCACCAAAACCGCAAAATTCATCAAGTAACCACCCTCAACCATAAAGGTGATTTCCCATAACAACAATTAGGCTCTCTAAGCTTTGCAAAAAAAGCCAGAGAGCCTAATTTTATTATGTTTACGATATAGCGTTTGTTTTTGTGTGGTAATTTTTTATTTCTGGGTGTAGAAGTAGCGCCAGAGGGGGGCTGCCATGAGGGCTTGCTTTTGTTGGTCGTTGATGAGCATGTCGAGCACTTCTGTCTTGCTCATCAGCAGCACTTCTATGTCTTCGCTTGCGTCGAGGTGCTGACCGCTCACTTTCTCCACGCCTTCAGCCACGAAGCAGTGGGTGAGGTTGTCGCAGATGCTTGGGTTTTGCCCGATGGTCATCACTTCGCGCCATTCGCCGCCGGCATAGCCAGTTTCTTCAAGCAGTTCGCGCTTAGCGGCTTCGATAGGCGCTTCGCCGTCTTCCACCACGCCGGCGCACAGTTCCACCAGCACTTCATCGAATCCGTGGCGATACTGGCGCACCATTACCATTTGCCCATCTTTGGTGACGGCTATCACATTCACCCACGCAGGGTATTCAAGCACATAGTGTTCGGGGTTGATGCGTCCGTCGGGCAGTTGCACCTTATCCACGCGAGCGGTGAGCCATGGTCGCTGAATGATGTAGTGCGATTCCAGAGTTGCCCATTTTTTGATTTCTTTTGCCATAGTACATGATTTTCTACAAATTTAGCAATTTCATATCTATCAACGTCAAAAAAAAGTGATTTTTGCGTATCTTTGTAGAAACAAAATCTACACAAACTAATTAACATAATGAATGGTATTGGACTAAAGAAACAACGAATTGAATACTTCGACCTGCTGAAGGGCATCGCTATTTTCATAGTGGTGATGGGACATGCGCTCACCATGTGTGTTAGAGGGCTTGATGCCGCTTTTCTCTTTAAGTTGATAGGCCAAGTTCACATGCCTGTGTTCTTCTTTATCAGCGGTTATCTCACCTATAAGGCGAATACCGACAAGCAATTCATTACCCCAGGACTGAAAAAACGCTTCATACAACTCATTATCCCATTTTTAGTCATCACACCGCTGTGGGTGTGGTATTTTCCACATAGCGGACTGCAATCGCCATTGAGCGACAATCTGCCCGACCTCTTGCGCGCCTATTGGAAAGACGGCTACTGGTTCACGCTGTGCCTGTTTGAACTGTGCCTGATTTACATTCCGATTAGCACCATTCTCCAACGCCTTAAAGGCATATTCCCTCAAATTGTGGTACTGCTTGCCGCCTACGGTATACTTATCGCCCTGTCGATGACCTTTGCCGATGAGGAAGCGAATGTGGATTATGTGGGTTTCGGACTGCTTGCGCGCTTCTTCCCTGTGTTTATGATGGGCGTGATGGCAAACCACATGAAAGAGGCGTTCAATCGCCTTGTGCACAACCAGTGGGTATTGGCTATTGCCATGGTGGTGTTTGGCGTATCGCTTTACAGCGTGGTTTATCCATGGGATATTTGGGGAACCGATATGGCAAGCATGTGGCCAGTAATCGGTTTCGCCACCATTCCGCTGATGCACTTTGCCCTCATTATGGTGGCAATCGCCCTCGTTGAGCCGTGGTCGCTCAAAGAATATCGCACCGAGGGTAAAACGCCGTCGGCGATAGCCCGATACTTCAATTTCCTCGGTCACGAGAGCCTGGGCATCTACTTGCTCCACTATTTCTTCCTGTTCCCCCTCACTGCGCTTCAAGAGCCGCTGAAAGTGGTGGGCATGGCTGTGGTGCCATTGGCTGCGTTGTCGGTGGTGGTGGCGTTTTGTGTGATTGGCGTAACCCTGTTGGTGATTTATGCGTTCAAGCGTAGTAAGGTCACCGCTCTTTTGTTTCTTGGTCAGCCATTTAAATAATGGATGCAACTGTCTGAATGTAAAAATATTGAAATGAATATATAAAATAATAATAGTTATGAAACCTAATCGAATAACAGAACTTTTCGGAATTCAATATCCAGTGATTGCTGGTGGTATGGTATGGTGTAGCGGTTGGCGTTTGGCTGCCGCTGTGAGCAATGCTGGCGGTTTGGGACTGCTGGGCGCTGGCAGTATGCACCCCGAAACCCTTATCGAGCACATCGACAAGATGAACGCCGCCACCGACAAGCCTTGGGGCATCAACATTCCGCTGATGTACCCTGAAATTGACCGACTCATTGAAATCATCATCGAGAAGGGCGTGAAAATCGTGTTCACTTCGGCAGGCAGCCCAAAGAAGTACACCGCACGCTTCCACGAGGCTGGCATAAAGGTGGCGCATGTGGTGTCGAGCAGTAAGTTTGCCAAGAAATGTGAAGAGGCTGGCGTTGATGCCGTGGTGGCTGAAGGCTTTGAGGCTGGTGGCCATAACGGTAGGGAAGAAACCACCACTTTGGCGCTCATTCCACAGGTGCGCGATGCCATTTCGCTGCCATTGATTGCGGCAGGTGGCATCGGTTCAGGCAAGGCGATGCTGGCGGCTATGGCTCTTGGCGCAGAGGGCGTGCAGATTGGCACTTTGTTTGCCGTGAGTGAGGAAAGCTCGGCAAGCGACGCCTTCAAGCAACTTTGCGTGGACCTTGGCGAAGACGGCACCATGCTGGCGTTGAAGAAAATTTCGCCCACCCGACTGATTAAAAACGAACTGTTCGCAAAAATTGCCGAAGCCGAAAGCCGTGGTGCCGAAGCCGACGAACTCCGCGAACTGCTCGGACGCGCAGCATCGAAGCGAGGCATCTTCGAGGGCGATTTGGAACACGGCGAACTCGAAATCGGCCAAATAGCCAGCACCATCAAAGAAGTGAAACCCGTCGCCCAAATCATGCACGAACTCATCACCGATTTCCACACCACCCAATCCAAAATCCAATCCCTCTAATTAAAATATCTCGTTTTTTAACGGTAGAAACGTGGTAATTCACGCTCGCCCAAATCTAAGGCGACAGCGAGTTACCACGTTCCTACAATGTTAATTGTGTATATATGCCTAAGCTTTGAAGCCGACAGATGGCCTATCATTGGGTTTTTCATCATCTTCTCCGTCCATCATTGCTCGAATACGTTCATATTTAAGCAGTTCACTGGCACTAAGGGAAGGACGAATATTTGATATCGCAGTTTTCAAGAGATCCATTGTTATTTTGCTATGCTGTCGAAGGGCATTTCGTGAAGCCTCATTTACGATTAACTGAATGTCGGCAGACACGTAATCCTCTGTTAAATCAGCTAATTGTTGGTAGTCTAAGCCGAAATCGTATGGACGCTTCTTCAAATACAACCTAAACAGAGCCATTCGTGCTTCCTTGTCAGGCACACCTAAATAGTATTTCTTGTCCAATCTGCCTGCACGCAATATTGCAGGGTCTATCATGTTGGGATAGTTGGTCGCACCGATTATAAAAATGCCCTTTTCGCCTGTTCTGTCCATTTGGGCAAGCATTTCGTTTACTGCACTCCGTGACATTTCGTGTATATTGCTATTGTCACGATTGGGCACGAGTTCATTCATTTCGTCGATAAATATCACCGTAGGAGCTTTTTCTTCTGCCTCTTTAAACATCTTGGCGATGTTCTCCTGCGTGGCATTCACATAACTGCTCTTTAGCGTGGCTGGCGTGATGCACATAAAGTTGAATCCGACCTCTTCTGCAAAGTGCTTTGCAAAAAATGTCTTACCACAACCGGGAGGGCCATATAGCAACATGCCATTTGGTATGGTGACACCATAGCGTTGGTATTCTTCTGGATTGTGGAGAGGTTCAATCACTTCTTCGCGCATTTGTTGCTTCAAATCTTCCATTCCGGCAACTGCTGCAAAGCCTTCACCTTCCTTTTTTGTGGCGGTAGGGGAAGGGGCATTGTTTGGTTGCTGTTGTGACAGAATTTTGCGTTTCGTAGATTGACGCTCAACTTTCACCTCGCCATCAATAGCCTTGATAAACTCATCTGCGCTTTGGAATCTGTTTTCAGCATCATAGCTTAGAGCCTTGGCTATCACATTCAGCAGCTGGTCGTCAAGTTCATATTTGTCTTTTTTCGTCAATTCGAGATCTTTGTCTCGCTCTGCTAATATGCTTTCTACCAAATCTTGTCCATTGGTTCGGGAAGTGTCGATAAACCAAGGTAGTTCTCCATAAAGAAGATGATATATCATCGCCCCTACAGCATACAAGTCGGATTGCACTGAGCATACTCCAGAAAATCGCTCAGGTGCGAGATAGAAAGGGTTGAGTTCGTCTAAGTTTGGTTTACTTGGCTTCTGATTTAAGAAGCGAGCATAACCAAAATCTATCAATTTCAAGTCGCCCAATTCTCCAACGAGATTCAGAAACACGTTTTGTATCGTCACCTCGTTATGAATAATGGGCACAGGTCGTGAATGTAAGAATGCCAAAGCCGACAATACCGCCTTGGCTATTGTTTTAATTTCATACACACTGATATCGCTGTCGCGGATAATTCTCTGTGACAAGGTTTCGCCACTTATAAACTCCGTCACGAACCAAGCATACTGACAGCCCTGCATCATCAACGTTCCCGAATCAATGAATTGGCATAGGTTATGGTGATGCAGTTGCTTGGCAATCTCCATTTCTATTATTCGTCCTTCATCATCAATCTGATTGCGATTTAGCTTTGAGTAATTGATGAATTTCAAGAAACGGGTCTTGCCATTTGCATCTTTCACGCGGTAGGTTTCCGCATAAGAACCTTGCTTATGCGGAAACGCAACTGTGTACAATCCTATCTTATCGTTCTTATTGAAATACATAAGTATTATTTTTATCTATACCTCTGTTGATCACTTCCACCAAAGATGAATCCAATGCAACTCAAAACAGTTGTTATCCACCACCATACATTATAAGCAGTGCTATAATCATTCGCTTTGAATAAAGCATCACTGAACCAACTACGCAACAGGTTTGGTATAAAGAACAATCCGTGCCAAATGCCAGAGTACCATGTGTAATACTTGTCGGGATTGATGTCGCAAAAAAGCCAACCGACAAAACAATACACTAAAATAGTTATAATGATTCTTATCATAGATACCGTTATTTAATAATCGCTTGTATTATTCCCAAAACACAGGAGAGGATAGTTTGTCATTTTTTTAATAGTCCTCCTATGTTATCAGCATCGTCAATAGGCAAAAGACTCAACAGTTCCGCTGCTATTTGTCTAAGCCCCTCGGTTGTAGGGTTGTTGTTTATTTGTTCCATACCTCGGTTTGTAAGTTGTCGGGCACGTGATGAGTCTTTCCAACGGAGTGTACCGAAGCGATTGTTGCAATACCGAATAATATCCCTGCATTGATAAAGCATTGTAAGTTGAATATAGAGGCTTCTCACCTGTTCCAAAACTTGACGCCCCATTTGTACGTTCTTTGTTTGAATGGCGTTGTCAGTTTGGGTGCGCAGTTGGTTGACCAATTGCGCTGATTTGTCATTGCCTAATTCTTCTTGTGCTTTTTCGATATGTTTAAACTCATCGCGCAACTCCTTTTCAACACGCTGCCATTCTGTATCAGCGTCCAATTTTTCTATTTTTCTTAGCAAATCGCGCAGATGCTTCAGCACCTCTTTTTTCTCCGTTGTATTTTCATTGTCAGTATGTAAAGAGGCAAGCTCGGCTCTTAAATCATTTACGCCGATGCCACTTTCTTCCAATGTCTCGATTGATGCTTCTGCTTCATCGAATCCCTTGTTGATTTGATTGATGGTATCTTCCAAAGTGTGTTTTTTGTATGTATCGAAAATTTTCTCAATCGTGATATCAGTTGCAAGAAAATGCACTTCAATTTTCATCTGTTCGGAAGAGTCGGCTTTCAATGTGATATTCACAAGGCTGCCCTCTGGGATATATGTGTCAACTTCGTCACCGGTAATGACAACATCTGCTACATACTCATAGTGTGAGGTTGGCTTACCTGCTGCTTCGTCAAAGTCGTCAGTTTGGTAAACTGGGATAGTCAGAACATCGCTTGCTACCCCAGGGCGGAGCTGGTTTGAAGTTTTCAAGTCTCTTTCAACGACACCAGTAGCAGGAAGTGGCTTGTTTTTCTCCAATCCTTTAACCGTTTCGATTACACTACGTTTCTTCTCATCGCTCCAAATGCCTAAACATATATTGTAAGGTAATGGGGCAGCTCCGACAACAGAGCCTTGAATTATTGTTATTTCGTTAGGGAAGCAAGGAAGAATATTACCCTTGTCATCATAGCATAATATGTTGAACGAATTAGCCTTGCCTTCTAAAAGATTTAGCTCATAGACTTCGCCATTTGAATTTATCTCCATTTTACCACTTGACCATGCCTTGTCTCCTCTTACGAATTCAACGAAAACCTTATTGAGAGGAGAGCTATTGGAAAGGCACACAGGTACATATTCTGTTGATTCAACTGTCGTTGATTCATAGTTGACATCAAGTTTGATAGTTTCTACTTGTATATCATCATCTGAAACCACAGCATCCAATGTTGATGCATAGAGAGCTGCGCCTGTTGCTACAGCGGTCATCGGATCGATGCTCGTGTCAACATTTGGAGAGATTTGTTCTCGCAGCATCTGACGAATAAGCGGACAGTGTGTTGGTCCGCCTACAAGAATCAGTTTTGTGATTTGTGACCCATTGAGATTGTTGCGCTGTATAAGGTTCTTGCAGATGTCCACTGCTTTTTGGAAATATGGACGAAATACATCAAACACTTGTGCTTGTGTCAATGTCAAGTCAAGTTCTATTTCTTCGCCATTTTCATCCTCGCCAAGTTCTCCTAAATTGGAGATGATATCTTCATGGTCTTTGAATGAAAGCTGGTTTTTTGCATCTTCTGCGTATGTTTTCATAGCATCACGAAGCACTTCCTTCTTTTCCGCATCCGTCCAGATGTTGTTAATGGAATAGTTTTGTTTTAGATACGGAACTATGATATTATCGACAATGGCATAATCCAAGTTCTTTCCACCAAGATAGTTGTCACCCTCGGTGTCGAAAACGTGCATAATCCCATCCTCTACCTTTAGTAGGGCTGCATCAAAGGTGCCGCCACCAAAATCAAAGACCATCCATATTCCGTTTTTCTCTTCTGCTGTTAAACCGTATGCCATAGAAGCAGCAATCGGCTCCTGCAATAGTTCGCAATGCTTAAAACCAGCCAGCTTAGCAGCCTCAATTGTAGCTGTTTTTTGGTTCACTGTGAACTTGGCAGGGACAGTAATGACAACAGAATCAAATTTTTCGTCTGTAACAAACGACCTTAGTGCTTTTAACACTTCTGCTGACAAATCTTCAGAGGTGAAGTTACAGTTCTTATTTGTACATACATAGTTGGTATTGGTCGCCATTGTGCGCTTAAACTCTACGTATGTATTGGATGCTCCAATACGCCATGTTTTTGTTGCACGACGCTTGTCTTGTTTCATTGCATTGTAGGCACTGTCACCTACTTTTATTGAACCTTTCTTGTTTACAGAAACGCATGAAGGCATCGTGTCCTTCAATACGTCGGTTTTGATAGCTACTGGTTCACCTTTTTCCATGCGGCTGATAGCGGAATTTGTTGTTCCGAGATCTATGCCATAGTCGATTTTATTTCTTGCCATAATATTGTTTTTGTTTATATGTTTTGACTTACAGTTATTTGAGCAGCTTGTATCATCTGCCCATTATAGTTGATTTGAGGTTTAGTTATACCTGTTATGATTTGTTTTCCTTCTTCCAAATCTTCGTCAGCTACGAAGTTGGCAGTCACTTTCATGCCTTCATTATAGGGTTTTCCAAGCATATCCACAATTTCATAACCATTGGCATTGAAGTTGTCCTTTATGCGCTCAACAGCCTTCGACAATTGCTTATATCCTTTGATTGAAGAATCCATGCGCGACATGTTGAGCTCGATTCTAGCAACTTCGTCTGCCACCTTTAGTGCAAGCGAATGGTCGGGCTTATCATTACCTACATTTTTAGGAGCATTCGCGATTTGTCTTTCGAACAATTCCAATAGTTTATCGTCAAGTTTTATTGATTCTTCTTGCATCTTTCCTTGTGCGACCTGCAACGCATCTTGTGCTTTACGCACTTCGTCAATAGATGTGCTACCTAATTTGATACGTTTTGCTAATCTATATGCCACACCAATGATGGCTACAAACAAAAACAAAACCACCATGGTAGCCCAAAGTGTTCGACTTTGCAACATGTCTTGGTTTACTTGTACATTGCTGTTGGTTTCATCTATCTTTCCACTGATATTTTTGTTATCGGCAGATAGTTTTTCTTCTAGTCGCTGGCAGACATTGCGCAAACTGTCAATGACTACACTTTGTTTGTTGTTCTCACTTTTGAGAGTCTGTATAATTCTTTCACTCTCTTTCTGAGTTTCTTTTAACTGACATAAATCATTGTCAGTACGAGATTGATGATTTTGTAAATAAACGTAATTATTTTCAATTGCCTCAATTCTACTTATATCATCCATAGTTTTGGCATTAATCAATTGGCAACCTAAACAAATAAATAATATATATACTAATAATTTCATAATATTTACTGTGTATTTTATTAATGTTTAACAATCTTTTCACCAAGGGCAAATCCTAAATATGCACCTATTATTGCGGCAAATATCACAACGTCATCTGGAATATTACCACTAGTCGAACAAAAACCATCTGTAATAGCAAAAATATATCCCAAAATGCCTCCAATAATTGAAAATACCAATTTGATGAATAAGCCAAAATCCGTCAAAGCATTACTAATGCTATTGCGAGAAAAAGTTGATATACCCAAAGACTCACATAGTTCTTTTAATGTGCTCCGATTTTTCTCATACCAACTTTTGAACTTAGTTTCCTTATCAAATGAATCCATCAACTTGGTAGCGCTCCATGCCTCATTAGCAGTTTTTACGAGTTCTGTCTTTAAAATTTTAAATTTGTCACATGATGTTCCATTGATTTGTTCCATTAAAGCCAACATTCTACCATCGATACCTCTATCCTGCAAAACAGAGATATAGTTCTGCGCCTGATTTACCTCTGATATAACATTGCTTAATGCATTGCTAACCACTAATGTGGAAATTTTCAAATAATACTCATTATTTTTCCCAAGTTTTTCTTTTATTCTCTGCAAAAGTGGTTTAGTGTTATTAAGCAATTCTATAGCATAACTGATTTTATCAGGTAAAGAACTGTATTTATGCAATTTTTCCTTAATGGCTTTATCCTCTTCAAATACCTCTAATGGGGGCAAGTTTTCTATAATCTTCTGAAGAATATCAACATTTTCCTTACACCTGTCTTTTGCCATTTGACCTACCACAATGTCGAGGGCATATTTCTGTAGCTTCATCGCTTTAATAGCCGCATCAGGTTCTTCGGAATCATTATAGTAGTCTATGCCGCATTGTAAGATCTCAAGTCCAAGCTTATCTGCAATTATTTGGTATTGCAAATCTGTTGAAGAAAGAAGTGTTTTTAATTTCAAGAGGTTTGATTTTGTGTTTTTCATCAATCTCTGTCCTGCCAGTAGTCGTGCTTTAGGACCTTTGTTTTTTGATTTTTTAGCAGTCTCAATAGCGCCTTCGATGCTGTCAATAAGAGGTTTGGTTGCTTTTTCCTCAATATGGCTTTTCCATGTGTTGATGGTTATAAAAGGAAGCAACTTATTTGCATCAATTTCATCACAAAGTGCGTCAAGGAAAGAAAGTGCCAAGGTAGAGGCATCAAGGTTGCTGCCAGTGCCCACTACCGCGGAGATAAGCTCACTGATATATTGTGAGTTTGCATACAAAGTTTCGGCGCAAGTAATGGCACAAGCATAGTCTTCACGGATTAATGCTGACACAATACGGTTTTGCAACGATGATGCACTTTCTTTTTTCTGCCAAATTTCTTCAGCTTTGCTTATTTCGCCAGAAATAAGATTTTTGAATGCCACATCGTCTAAAGGCGTGACTTTTACAAACCAGAATTGGGCATACTGTATTTGGTCTTTCGGCAATGTGAGTGCGGCTTCAGCATCTGCAACCGATGCTTCTGTGCGTTCAATGGAACCAAGATATTGGGTAAGGTCTAAAGGAAATGATACAGGTTTTCCCACCTTTAAAAAGGCTTTCATACGATTGTGGTTAGCCAGTCTTTCCTTTGTGGGAGAGTTGGAGTACACCCCTAATAGGCGATAAGGATTGTGTTGTAGTAAATTCATTCCTATTCCGTTAACAAATAAAGTCAACCGACTCCTTTGTTGACGAAATTCTCTCACCAATACATACAAAAAAAGACGTGGAGTCAATCCTGTTGCCCGTTCCACGAATTGAGGCTCTCGCATTGCCCGACAAGTCGAAACGAGCAACGCCGAAAGCCCCACGCCGATGTAAGTATATAATATGCCCAAAAAGGCTACAACCGAAGAACCGATTGAAGCCTATGGGGTTGTATATAAATTACACCTCATGAGGCGTTCCCGTTGCTTTGTTTTTGACTTGTCGTTGAATTTGCGAGATTCCAATTCGTCAAAACCAAAGCGTACAGTTACGCCTTATATGTATAAATCTGAACCCTGCCTCTTCCCATTGGGACTTTCAGCAAGGATTCAATTGCAAAAATACACCTTATAGTTAAGAATTGCAAAAACGGTAAACGAATTATCAAATTTTAACAGTCTGCGGTGGGTGTATGCTTAATTAGAAGTATAAGGGGTGAATTGGGGGGGCTGACTTGTCGGACGCGTCGGCCTTGTCGGACTGGGCTGATTTTAGGGGGATGGTGGGGGTGAAAATTAGGAAATGATATACATGTTGTCCCGAAGAAGATGCGATGAAATTCCGTTAGGAATTTGATGTGTGTAGGCAGGTATGCAGAAAAGATGCAATGGAGCGAAGCGAAATGGAATCTTTTCGAACCTTTAGCTCGCTCGAACTTGTTCGGGCAAATGCCTGCAATAGATATGTCAATATTATGCATTCCAGCGGAATGCGACAACATCAAATAACGCTATAATGGCGAAATCGCATCCCGCTGGGATGCGTATTTGTTATGCGATATTTGCAGGCATTTCGCTTCGGTTATGCTCCATTTCGCTTCGCTCATTTCGCATAACCTTCGCTGCATACCTGCCTACGCACATCTAATCCCTACGGGATTTTTTCAATCATTACAAATTATCACAGGGACAACTTGTATATCATTTCCAAAAATTAAGCCCTGCGACTTAAGTTGCAGGGCTTTTTATTTTGGGGGTGTTTTGTTGCTGTTCGGGGAGGGGGGAATTATACTGTTTTTTCGTTGAACATTGTGCCGGCGGTTTCGGCTTCGTATGTGTTGGTTTCGTATTTGCCGTTGAAGCGGATGCCTTGGTCGATGATGTTGAATTCCACGTCTTTAATTGTAGCGTCGGACACGTTGCCTACACCTGTGGTGGTTGATTTCACCATTGGGGCGGTGATTTTGTAGCCGCTGCGGGTGAACTTCACGTTCAAGCCTTCAAACACTGCAATATTTTCGGATGCTTCCTTCTGGTCGGCATCTTTTGCATAGCCTACGATGGTGACGGTAGCAGTCATATTGCTCTTGTTGATGCGGAAGTCGTATTGCGTTTTTTCGCTTGAGAAGTCTTGCTTCGTTTCATCGGTTGGGTCGATGTTGGTCTTGCAACGCAAGAATGGAAGAGCAGCGGTGGCGTGCACAGTCTTGTCGGCACCCACATTGTAAGTCATGTACAGCACACCCACTTGCAGGTCGATGATACCTCTGAAGTTGGTGATTTCCACACCTTGGGTGGTGGCAGCTGGGCAAGAGAAGCGATAAGCTTGCATACCTTGGTCGGCGGTGAGTTGCATATCATCAATCTTGAATTGGATAGTGTTGTCTTTACCCACGGTAGCCATTGCATTCACAGAGATGGTGCTATTGGTGTAGTTGATTTTGAATGCGGCGTTGTTCACATTAAACTCAGAAACGTCTTCCGAACCCATTGTCACGGTGCGGTTATACATCGACAGGGTGAAGTTTGTTTCGTTGTTTTCATTGTTGTCGAGGCATGAAGTCATGCCCATCAGCATCATGCCCATTAAGAGCATTGAAAAGATTTTCTTCATAATTTATAGTCGTGATTTTAGTTATTGTTCCTATTAATTAGACCCAACTTCACCTCGCCAATGTTGTCGATGGTGTAGGAAGCATCAAAGTCGTCGAAAAAGTCGATTTCTGCCTCGAAATCCTTCAACTTGTACTTAGCGAGTGCCACATCGCCATTTGTGGTGGGCGATGCCACGCTGGCTTTAATCTTGTAGCCATTGTCGCAAGGTGCGAAGTCGAGGTTTTCGTATGTGAGGGTACGCTCCTTGCCAAGATTGCCGTCGTAGTCAAGTCCGGTGATGGTGATTGACGCCTTCTTGGTGGTAGGGTTGAGCGTGGTCACGACAGTGCCGTTGGAGAGTGTGCGCATATTGCCGTCGGCATCCTTGATATCGGCTGTAACACCAGTGAATCGCATTTCGGCGATAGTGGCATTCACCTGATAGTGATTCTCCACGATGAACGAGAAGTGCGATTTTGATGTGGTGCTGCTTGTCAGGTCGATGATGCCTGAAAAGTTGGTCACGGTGTATGAGCCTTGAGAGCGAGTGTCGGCGGTTTGCTTGATGTAGTAGCCGCCAGTCTTAGCGTCAACGCTCAGCGACATGCCGCGCAGGTCGATTGTGCCCATCTTGCCAGTAGGCAGAATGATGCGGCAAGCCACGTCGGCTTTACCATTTTCGGTGTCGAGAACCACTTCATATACAGCAGCGTCGGCACGATATGTGCCAGTGTATTCACTTTCAAACGCAGCGATGCCTATGTGGTTCACCATCTGTGCTTGAAGATACATAGTCTTGTCGCCTCCATTGTCGCAGGATGTGACAGCGAAGCCCAAGAGAATTGCAAGAATGACAGTTGCTTGTTTCATTGTAGTATTGGTTTTCTATAAATTTATTAATTAGTCACTTTGCCATTTGCAGTTACGGCGATGCTGCCCAACTGCATGGTGGCTTCGTACTTGTCGTTTTCCAAATCGATAGTGGCTTTCAATTTCGAAACTGGATACAGACTTGTGTCGGTGAGTTTACCGTTAAACTTATAGAAGGTTTTAGTTGGAATCGTGTTTTCCGACTCTATCACATAGCCTTCTTTGGTAACGGTCACTTTAGCCTTGGTCAGAGTATTTACGGATGTGAGCATACGCTTTTTCGACTGGTCGAGAAGATACATCACGGTCATGTTTGAGGTGAGCGAAGCAGGGTCGATGCTGAATTGATACATCGTGCCATCGCTCTTCGATGTGGTGCCGTCGGTATAGACGCATGAGGTGGCGCACTCGGTGCTGAAAATTTCGGGCATGGTGGAAATCACACGGTAAGTGCCGTCTAAATCATAGTTCACACGAATGGTGCCCTCGTTGAAGTCGAAGCGTCCGACCAGGTTTTGAACGCCGTTGCCGCTGCCCTTGAAAGTGCAAATCTGGTCGCTGGTCTCGCTCTTAATGTCGGTGAGCTTTACAGTGGTCTCAGCCGAGCCGTCGATAGCCACGCGAAGGGTTACTTCGGTCACTCTGCGATTGTTGCGGTCGATAGTGTAGTCGATTTTGCTTTCCGACAGGGGTAGCACCTCGCCACTCGCCGACTTCACAATGTGGTTGATCATTTGCGCAGAGCGTGTAACGGTTTCGGGTTGTGGCTCTTTATTGTCGTCGCCACAGCTTGCCACAGTGAAAATCAGGGCAAAAACTGACAGTATGCTAAAAAATTTCTTCATCATGTATAAAAGTGCGTTAATTTAATATCACGCAAATATAATATAACTGCCACAATAATGTGTGAGCGTATCACATATTTTTGCATTGTGGCAGTTCTTTTTAATTATTTTTCAAAGATAGAGCGAGCCTTTATCTTGCCAGTGTATGCCCATGCAGTCGAAATCGATGGTGAATTTGCGGTTCACCAGGTCCACAGTGCCCTTCACATTGGTCATCTGGCGGCTATCCATTGGAATTTCGGTAGCTCCATCCTTGTATTTGAAATAAGGGGTGATTGACGCGCTCTCAAATGTGTAGCCAGTGGCGGTGTTGGTGATGGTGCAGCCATCTCCGTCGTTGAAATATACCGCAATTTCCTTGATTATAGGCATCGCTTCAACAAATTTCATATTCTTCATCGCAAAACGCAGTTTCTTCTGTGCGCCCTCGGTCGATTGCTTGAATGCGAAGCTCTTTTGATTATCGCTGCCAGAGGGCAGATTGTCGGAGCAGTTGTATGGGCTTGTGAGCAGCACTTCGTAGGTGGCGTCAACATAGAAAGTGATGTTGTACACGTTGTTCTCGGTGTCGATTTTACCTTTCAATCCACCCACGGTGTAGCCTCCCGTAGCTTTCACCGACGAAGCCTCAAATGTAAACACCGAGCCTTCTTGTGTGAACTTGATACCCTCAATCACAAAATTGACCGCTGGCATTTTTTCAGCGAATTTCACATTGTTGAGCGCGAGAGTCGCTGTTTTGTCGGCATATTTTGCGGTGAATGTGGCGGTGAAGTCGCAGTCGTAAACCAGTACGCTTTTGATGCGCGTTTTTGCACTCATGGCAAGGGTTTGGGTGGTGGTCATGTCTTCACCTTTATTGTTACCATTGTTGTCGTCGCCGCATGAAGTGAAGCCGGCAACCATAGCGAGCATTGCAAATGCAAATAAGATTTTTTTCATCATAGTTTTGAAATTCTGTGTTATTTGTAGATTATTGTTGATTTATCAGATGTTTACGCGCAGGGTGGCACCCATCGATGCACCGTGTCCACGCTGGAGGAAGGTGTGCCCGATCGACACGAAATAAAACGAGTTGTACTTCGTGCCAGTGATGTTTTTGCCCCACAATTCCAGCGAATATTTGTCGCCAGCGAGAGTGGCTGATGCGCCCAACAGGCAGTAGAATGGTTGGCGCACATCGTTTGCCTCGTTCCAGTAGATTTCGCCTGTGCCACGCATATTGGCACCGATGGTGAGAGTGCGCACCCACTGGCTGCCACTGTTGAAGTCGAATTGGTGCAGGGCTTCTACAAACAGCGTGTGGCTGGGGCTGTAAGGCACATATTTGTCTTTATAGTCGGCCTTGCCGTCGTTGTATTTCACGAATTTCGCATTGGTGTAGCCGTAGCTCACGTTGAAGTTGGTGCCACGCCAAGGGTTCACCGCGATGGCAAACTCTGCGCCGATGGAGCGAGTTTTGCCAGCGTTGGTCATCACACGGCCTGTGGTGGTGCCGTTGGGAAACACGGTGAGCTGACGGTCGCGGCAGTCGAGGTAGAAAGCACTGATGTCGGTCTTCACTCGGTGGTTCCAGCACTCGAAGTGCCCCCCCAACTCATAGTTCCACGCCTTTTCGGGTTTGTAGCCCACCACCTCGTCGATGTTGTAACTTGCTCCGATGCCCATAAAGCCCATCAGCTTCTGCTGAAGCACATCGCTGAACATCTGTGTGTTGAATCCGCCCGATTTACTGCCCTTTGCCACGCTCAGGTAGAGCGAACTCGTCTTGTTGCCGCCCACAAGGTAGGTGACCGAAACTTTAGGCAACAGTTGCAAAAACTCTTTCGAAATGCGGCCTCGTTCGTTGATGTCGATATTTTCGTGCGAAAACACTTCGCCAGTAGCCTGTGAGGTGATGGTGTAGCCAGTGTGCGTTTCGCTGTGATATTTCAGCGACGCATGCTCATAGTCGAGGCGCACACCGCCAGCAAAGGTGAAGTCGCCCAGCTGGTAGCTCGACTGGTGGTAGAGTGCCACGCCGTAGGTGTCGTTCTTGAAGTCGCTGCCAAGCACAAAGTCTCTTGTGTCCCACGAAATGGGGTAGGAGGGCATAACGTTGTTTCGGTTGCGCTCAATCAGTTGGCTGATGCCTTTGTCCTTAAAAGTAACGGGCGAATCCATATTGTAGTGCCGATAGAAACCGAAAGTGCCAAACAGCCAGCTATATGCCCCTGCCGATGTGGAGCGAGCCACGATGTCTTCGGTCACGGCGTGCTCCTTTCTCTCTTGGGTGAGGGTGAAGTACGGATCTACGGTGAAATCTTGGTCGAGCGTCATGTTGTCGTCGAGGTACTGGTAGCTGGTGATGCCGCTTATCGAGAAATTCTCATAATTCCGCTTAATGGTCAAGCCGTCGAGAATGCCGGTGCGACGATAGAAGCAGGTGTCGTTATAGGCAATCACGTTCTTGCCCAGCTGCTCGTAGGCGTAGCCACCCTCACGGCTGTGGACAAACGAGAACACATTGCTCACAAACAGGTCGGAGGCTGGCATCCACTCCACTTTCACGCGCGCTCCGGTCTGCTTTTCCCAGTCGTTTTTTTTGCCGTTGTACGCGTTGCGAAATTCGCCGTCGGTGGCATTGTGCAAAATGTTGAACGCGATGCCCAAATTGTTGGCTAATTTCATGTAGTGGCTTGCGCCGATTTTGTAGGTGTTGTGCGAGCCGTATTGAATGAGAGCTCTGGTGCCGGCGTAGCTTAGAGGCGACAGAGTGTAGATGTTCATCACGCCCGCCATGGTGTTGCGGCCGAAAAGTGTACTTTGCGGTCCGCGAAGCATCTCCACTTTGGCGATGTCCATCATGTCGAAGTCGTAGTTTTCCTTGCACAGCACTGGCACATTGTCGATGTTCAGCCCAAGTGTAGGCTGGTCGATGCGAGTACCCAATCCACGCACATATATGGTGGAAGTCATGCGGCTGCCGTAGTCGGGAATGTAGATGTTGGGCACCATGTCGGCTGCCGACTTTGTGCCAGTTATTCCATTGCGCTCTAAGTCGGCACGTCGGATTTCTGTTGCTGAAATGGCAAGGTTGCGTATGTCGGTGCCTTGTTTGATAGCCGTCACGGTCACCTCTTGCAGGTTGAGCGTGTCGGCGGTGGTTGATGCGCTGGCTGTGAGGGCCATTGCGCCGATAGTTGTTGCTGTGAGAACCAAACGTTTTTTCATAGGTGCAAAATTACATCATTCCATCATAGCCAGCAATCACTAAAGGTAGTGATTTTTCACCCCGAAGTGGTTAGAAAAGCAGGGGGGGGTGAAATTAGAAGTTAGAAATAGAGATTTGTGGTTTATGGGGAACAAAGATAGCGGAGAGTGGACAAAGCCAGCGAAAAGCTCACCGAAAGCGAGGTGCTTCACAACAGCACAAATATAAATTAGTTCCACTTTGTGTTGTATAACATATTTAAATAATTGTGCATATCAAGCAAAATAATTAATTTGGCAGAAATTTAAGATTGTGTATTTATGAGAAAAAAACTGATATTCTCTTTTATTGCTATTCTAATATCTCAAGACAATAAATCATGGTATTATTTCTCAATCAATGGAAACAATGTCTACTCATGTGGGTCTGGAACTTCCTCCCCAAAAAGTCAAAAAAGTGGAGACTCTTCTTTTTCTGGTGGCGGAAAAACTAATCTTTTGAAAGATTTGTTATACCTAAATAGTAATTAACAATTAGAAATTCCTTAACGATGAAAAGATTATTCTCATTATTATTATTGTTTATATCTTTAAATTCATTTGCGCAAATATTAATATTGGGCAAAAATAATCAATTGGATAGAATGATTCGTAATAGCATAGAATCATATATCGAGAATGTAGATGAATTCTGTACGAAAAGAGGTTTGACACCCCCTGGCGTTTACTATGTGTGCAAAGAAGGGTTAACCACAAGCTTTACAAGAAACGATTCAATCAGGTCAATACCGAGAGTGAAATATGTTTCTTTGGATAATTATGATTCTCGTTCGTTAAAAAAAATGCTTAAAAAAGGTTTTGGTGCCATGTTTGTTGAGACCAAATTGCATAAAAATCAGATTATAATTGCCGTATCTGACTGCTCGGTATCTAATTATAAGGGCTTCCCTGCTGTAGGCATTAAAGATTGGGGAATCTATACTTATGAATATTCAGAAGATAAGGAGGATTGGGTTTTGGTAAAATCAGAAATAGGGGGGATATAGCCGTATGGAACGTCAGGTTGACATATCTTTCGCCCACAATGTAGGCAGTGCGGTGTCGTTCTCAAGCAATGCCTACGGACGCTTCGGGCGTCTAGCCGCCAGTAACGCCAATGATGATGGGGGCGCAAAATGGCTAACGCTTACAATGTGTGTGGATGGGTTAAGCGCGTAACCGCAACCATGGGCATTCCTGCCATTTTTTTTGGAAATGATATACTAGTTGTCCCGAATACGATGCGACGAAATTCCGTTAGGAATTTGATGTGTGTAGGCAGGTATGCAGAAAAGATGTAATG
>ERZ827496.2098-NODE-2098-length-20943-cov-2.227499_pt1 | contig 20943 bp, 17 predicted proteins | sample MGYA00519769_ERZ827496 | MGnify/ENA primary metagenome ERZ827496 (study PRJEB31778, sample SAMEA3449327) | human gut metagenome | biome: human gut; feature: human-associated habitat; material: faeces | place: United Kingdom | collected 2010/2012 ...
TCTTTGTAAGACCTATTTCTTGTGCATCTTCTATCGTTGCATCATTAATTGCCAGACCACCTCTTACCATAACTATGATTTCAAGATTTCCATAACGTTTTTTTAATTCCTCAATAAAAATCTTATCAAGAACGATTTCACCACAATTATCTGTGATATACAAAAGCGTTTTTGCTTGTTTTAATTCTTCTTCCAGATATTTAATTTCTTGTTCAGGTATATTTAGACTATCAACTTTCTTCAATAAATCATCTAACATCTGATCATCTATATTTCCAGTGACACCAAAATCTATATAATTTCCAACACATACATATTTAATATAATCTTTTATATTCTTTGCTTCCTTCAAATGCTCTTTGATCTCGTCTTCTCTTTCCAACATATATTGATTATATTTATGTTTTAATGCTACATAATCCGTTTCCTCTTCATAATATTCATTATAAATGTCCTGAATTCTTTTATCCAACATTGGTGTTGATTCTATATCCCCATATTTATATAAAATCCCTGTAACTTTCTGAATAAATTCCTTTTTCTTTTTTTCATCTGAATGTTTTCGAATTTTTTCTTCTTTTTTCGAAAGATTACATGCAATACATCTTGAATTCGCAATCATGATTTTTCTCCTTATGTCATCAAAGTCTTATTCTAATCCTGCTTTTATTATATCATGATGGTATTTTCTATGAAATAAAAAAGTGTCTTCGACACTTCAACTCCCCTGCCCCTCATTCTTGAGGGGTGGGTTTCTTTTTTTGTCTTTTTCCTTCATAATAGAATCATGAATATCCTACAAGAGATTTTTACAGATCATTATGAAGAAATCAAATATACTCTTCATCCCAGACCTGCTGAGATGGAAAATATCGATAAGATGATCAACTGTGGTGATCCTTCTTATGGTGGTGCCATGTATGGCTGTATCCACTGCGGAAATCTCAAGTTTGTTCCTTTCCGTTGTCACAGCCGTTTCTGCCCTACCTGCGGTAATAAATATTCCATGGATCGCACTACCTCTATGTCCTTTAAGCTCGTTAATGTCAGACACCGTCATTGCGTTTTTACCATTGATGCGTCCCTCCGTGATTTTTTCCTGCAGGATCGCTCTCTCCTTAACTGTCTCTTTCATTCCGTCTCCAGTGTTGTCCTTCGCTTATTCTCTAAAATGAACAAACACAAAAACTTTACCCCTGGTTTTATCATGGTCCTGCATACTTTCGGCAGGGATCTTAAATGGAATCCTCATATCCATTGTCTCATCTCTGAAGGCGGTTACAGTGATGATGCTTTCTGGCGTAATGTCTCTCATTTCAACTATACTTTCCTTCGCAATGCTTTCCGTACTGCTCTCCTCAAGGAAATGTTGCTCCGCATCGGTCCTTCTTTTAAAAAAGTTTCTGCCCGTTGTTATCTGGAACATGAACACGGCTTCTATGTTTATGCCAAACCCAACCGTTGTGACCCTAAGACTGTTACCAAATATATTGGCCGGTATCTTGGTCGCCCTGTCATTGCCACTTCCAGGGTCGATTCTTATACCGGTGATCTTGTCTCTTTCCATTACAATCGTCACGAAGATGATCAATACGTTCAGGAAACCATTCCTGTCATGGATTTTATCAAACGCCTTATCCGGCACATCCCTGAAAAACATTTCAAGATGATCCGTTATGGCGGCCTTTATGCCAGACATCGTTCCATTGATAAAAAACTCCATCTCGCTATTTCGAAAGAAAAACGGCATACTTTCCGTTGTTTTAACCGGTGGCGTACTGCGATCCTTTCTTCTTTTGGCTATGATCCTCTGATCTGTCCTCATTGTAAACAACAGATGGTGATCCTAGAAATATATCATAACCATCGCCGCGTACCTCTTGAAGAATTATACGAGAAAGCAATGTCCCGCTCCCGTGGAAAGCGTTCTTCTGCATGACCACTTCTTTTTATGCTATAATCCTCATATAAAGGAGGAACCCTACCATGAAAAAGAATATCAAAGAGCTACGCGAAAAATATATTTCAAATCCCCCAGAAGGTATGACATCCGAGGACATTCGCCATATGAGCGAGGATGACCTGCTGGATATGGATTATTTTCTAAATGAAGATGTGTTTGGTGATGATTTTGGTGAAGAAGGTTTTTATATTTTCCAAAACCATGATCATCTGTTTGCTCTGCCCACTTTTATGTGGGCTATTTTTCTTTTGGAAAGGAGCCAAAGGCGAACTTTCCTATAAAGTGACAAAAACACCCTGCATTGCTGCAAGGTGCTAATGATTATAAACTATTCTTCAATTTAATAATTCTTTCTTCAATTTCACGGATCACTTTAATAAAATCCACATCATCTTTTCCTGTAGGGTCATCTAGTCCCCAGTTATCATCAAAAGGTCTACCGATAAAAGGACATCCAACATTACATCCCATTGAAATTACGATGTCTACGTCTGGGATATCTGTAATTAACTTGCTGTATTGACCATTTGTTTCCATATCAATTCCATAGAGTTTTTTCATTATACGAACAGCATCCTGATTGATTTGTGGCTTTGTTTCTGTCCCGGCAGAATAGCTTTCAAACACATCCGATGCTAGATGTTTCCCAAGTGCCTCGGCAATCTGACTTCTACAGGAATTGTGAACACAGATAAATGCTACCTTTTTTCTTCCATCTATCATTTCTTAAACCATCCTCTTGTACTATTGGCCACCTTTACAAGCGCAAGCATAACAGGAACTTCTGTTAATACACCTACTGTTGTTGCAAGTGCAGCCGGACTCGTTGTACCAAATAATGCAATAGCTACGGCTACAGCTAACTCAAAGAAGTTTGATGCCCCTATCATTCCTGCCGGTGCTGCTATGTCATGTGACATTCCAAATATCTTTGACGCTGAATAAGCAATAAAGAAAATAAGAACAGTCTGAACCGTGAGCGGCACTGCTATCAACACTATGTGCAAAGGATTTGATAAGATAACTTCTGTTTGTGATGCAAATATTAAAACCAAAGTAAGAAGCAAGCCAACTGTAGTTGCGTTATCAAACTTATGAACAAAAGTGTTTTCAAAATACCCTATTCCTTTATTTTTAACTACAACTATTCTTGTTAATACACCCCCAACAAGTGGAATCACCACAAACAGAATCACACTGAAAAACAATGTTCCGTAGGGTACTGATACATTTGATACTCCAAGCAAAAACTTTACAATTGGCACAAATGCAATCAGTATGATTAAATCGTTCGTTGCTACCTGTACCACAGTATAAGCAGGATTTCCTTTTGTAAGAGTACTCCATACAAATACCATTGCCGTACAAGGTGCAGTACCCAATAAGACTGCCCCTGCTAAATATTCTTCGGCCAATTCGGCAGATATTAGAGACTTGAAAACAACGTAGAAAAATAGATAAGCTATTCCAAACATTGTAAAAGGCTTTATAAGCCAATTTGTAATACAAGTGATGATAATTCCTTTCGGACGCTTACCAACGTTTTTAATACTCTGAAAATCTACTTTCAGCATCATGGGGTAAATCATTAACCAAATCAGGATAGCCACAGGTATAGACACATTGGCGTATTCTAATTTACTCAATGTTTGCGATATTGCCGGAAACCATTGTCCGATAGCAATACCAACAACAATGCACAAAGTTACCCAAACAGTCAGGTATCTTTCAAAAAATCCAATTCCTATATATTTCTCCATCCGATCAAGGCAGCATTACCTTTTGACAATTGTTCTACTTTCTCAATCCAATTCACTTCATTTTGCGCTTTCGCCTGCAAGAATGTATTTTCCGTATTTGTCATTGACAGGCAGGCATTTACGGCCCACCATTTGTTATTAATTCCGGCACGCTGCAAATCCATTTGCAGGCGTTCAGCTTCAAACACAGGTGTCGCTTCAGGTAAAGTAACAATTACAACTTCCGTTTCCTTTGGATTACGCAAGCGAGGCAATAAATTGGCTACCGCTCCCGTAACTGCTCCTTGTGTACGTTCTACTTCTCTATGGTAGCTTTGGGTAGCATCCAAAAGCAACAATGTATGACCTGTCGGTGCTGTATCAATCACTACAATTTCATTGTCCGCCTTATCTACAATTTCGGCAAATGCCTTGAAAACTGCTATTTCTTGTGTGCATGGCGAACGTAAATCTTCTTCAATATATTCCATATCTTCGGCAGTCATGGTTTCTGCCGCTTTGCTACGAACTTCATTCTTGTAGTTTTCCAATACCTCCGCTTCATCAATATGACTGACTGTGATACCCGATTTTATAGCGATGTCATAGTTCAGATGATTTGCCGGGTCAGTGGTAGTAAGATGTACCTTTGCACCAAGTTTTATTAATTTCAGAGCTATTTCAGTTGCTAAGGTGGTTTTACCTACACCGCCTTTTCCCATTGTGAACACTACCCTCTTACCGGAAGTATAGAGGTCATTAACCAAATCGTCTATACTTTTGGCATCACTTATCGGCTGATAACAAATATCATCCGTTAGACTGTCGCTGTATAACATACGGCGTATATTAGCTATATCAGATAAATTATAAGAACGTAGAGGAACGCTGTACATAGGATATTCAGATAGTTCAGCAGGCATACCCTGTAATGCTTTTTGCTGCCTGTTATGCAGTTGTCGTGACACATCATCCGCTTCATTCAGTTGCTGTAAAATACCATTTATCACCAATAACTGATTTTTAATTCCCAATAGCTGTAATTCATGTGAAGAGCGGGCAGCTTCTTTCAGTGGAGCAATTTCTGGACGACTGACCAATACTAACCGAGTTGCGCTTGTATCAGATAGGGTTTCTACCGCCTGTTTATAAATTCCTTTCCGTTCTTCCAAGCCTGATAACTGCCCTAAACAGGATGCACCATGGGCACTTTCACTAATAAATGTACTCCACGCAGATGGAAGCTGCAACATTCGCAATGTATGTCCGATAGGTGCTGTATCAAAAATAATATGGTCATACTCCTTTGCTTTAACAGCATCGGTAATAAAATCTGAGAACTCATTAAAAGCAGCGATTTCCACCGTGCAGGAACCTGAAAGCTGTTCTTCCATATTCTGAATAACACTTTCAGGTAATTTTCCCCTGAAAGGTGCGATAACGCTTTCTCTGTATTCTGCTGCTGCCTGCTCAGGGTCAAGGTTTACAACAGTCAGTCCCGGCACTTCTGAAATAGCTGTACCGTGTCCGTTTAAGGATTGATCGAAAACATCTTGTAAGTTAGAAGCCGGATCTGTACTGATAAGAAGTATTTTCTTTCCCATATCAGCCAAACCAACTGCTGTGGCACAAGCAATGGAAGTCTTTCCTACTCCACCTTTACCTGTAAAAAACAGGTATTTAGTCAGTGCTATATCGGATAAATTGAATGCTTTCATTTTTTTTTAATATAAATCTGTTATACATTTATTTAGCGGGCATTAAATCTAAATTTACTCCCGTCCATTCACTCATTTGTTTAGTGGTAGGATAAACTTTAGAAACTGCAATTTCACCATCTACCAAAGTAATAGGTAAAGCTTCTGCACCATTCTTTTGAAGATATTCATTTACTGTTTTATTACTCACATACACCTGTGGTTCATCCCGTAAGTTGTGACGGATAACAATAACACCCTGTCTTTTCAATGTTTCGACAACAACTGCAATCCTCATTAATTCAGGATTGATATTTGTTCCACACAAACCTGTAGGGCAACACATTGCCGGGTCAAAAATTTCTATCTTTTTCATACTGTCTTTTATTTTAATTTATCAAATTGTTCAGAAATAAAAAACGACCGCATAATAGATTCCTATGACTATAAAGAGTATAGCAACAATTTTGCGAAACCATTTTTCAAAAATTTGTACGCTGTTATAAAACCGACCTAATCCGGCTACACTATACGCCAATATCCAAGCAACAAGGATTACAGGCACCCCTGTAGCGATAGCATATATTACGGGTAAAAAATACCCGCCCGTTTCTGCTGCCGCCAAAGGCATAAGTATACCGAAATAGAAAACTCCACTGGTGGGGCAAAAGGCTAGAGCAAACAAAATACCCAATAACAAAGCTCCCCAACTACCTTTTATATTCTTCTTTAGCCCCTCTCCGCCAATATTGATTTTGGGTATATTTAGCTTTATAATATCGAGCATGAATATCCCTATGATAATTAATACCGGAGCAATCAGCATCTCACCGTATTTGCTAAATGTAATTCGCAAAACAACGAACAACATTCTTAAAAAAAGGGCTGCTATTCACAGCAAGCACCTTTTTTACAAGCACAATCGCAAAATAATTGGGCGAACAATTGTCTTGCTATCTCCCAGTTTTCACGATTTATGCAATATTTTACTTTGGGCGTTTCTATTTCACCCTGTATCAGTCCAGCATCTTTTAATTCTTTTAGATGCTGGGAAACGGTCGCTTTGGCGATAGGTAACTCATCGTGAATATCCCCAAAATAACAACTTTCTTGTTTGGCAAGAAAATTTAATATCGCTATCCTGGTAGGATGTCCCAAAGCCTTAGCAAAACGGGCAATTTGTTCTTGCTGCTCCATATCTTTAATTCCTCCCTTGTTCTATTTTATTGTTCGCAAATATACGAACAATAAAATAGAACACAAATTATCGTTTGTTTTTTAACGAACATTTATAATACAGATTTGAACCATCCGTACCGATCTCTATACTGTTTTTGCGGACTTTATCCCATATAATAATAAAAGCAGGCAAAAAAAGAATGATATTCCATTTATATTTTCGCCTGCTTTTGATGAATACGGTTATATTTTTATATACTGTCAATTGTCCGGATTGAAATTCTTATCATACTCCAATAGGTATTTCGCCATCGCCGGATCGTTGAAGTCAACCTTGGACAGTCCCGTATCCAGTTTTCGGATCATCTCCCGGTCTGTTTCTGTCAGTTCGAAACTCTCAATGTCCAGATTCTCTGTCATACGTAACGTATGTACCGATTTGGGAATCGCTACAATACCTTCACCCGTCAAGAAATTTAGAGCGACCTGGGCACTGGTCTTGCCATATTTCGCCCCGATATTTTTCAGCGTTTCATTTGTGAAAATCCGGTCTGTGCCTTGCGCCAGTGGCCCCCAGGCCATCAGACGCGTTCCGTAATCCTTTATCAGTTCTCTCATTCTGGCCTGCTGGGAAAACACGTGCGTCTCCAACTGCAGGACGGCGGGTTTGATTTCCATGTTTTCCGCCAGATCAACAAACCGGGCATCATAGAAATTGCTCAAGCCTATGGCCCGGACTTTGCCGTCCCTGTATGCCTTTTCCATTGCCCGGTATGTCCCATAGTAATCGCCAAAAGGCTGGTGAACGAGCAGCAGGTCGATATAATCGGTACGGAGTTTGCGGAGCGATTCGTCTATGCTCCGTGCCGCCTTCTCCTCACCCGCGTTGGAGATCCATACTTTTGTGGTCAGAAACAATTCTTCACGCGGTATGCCGCATTTGCTGATTGCCGCACCTACGCCCTCCTCGTTATAATATGCCTGTGCCGTATCAATCAGGCGATAGCCAAGCCGGATGGCTTCCGACACGCAGTGCTCACATTCTTGCGGGCCAACCAAAAAGACACCATAGCCCAGCATCGGCATCTTAATGCCATTGTTCAATTCGATAGTATTCATATCAGTCATGTATTTTATGTGTACCTATTCCTCTTACTGTCGGCAGGTCCATGTCGTTGTAAATCGGACTTTTCCCTGTATCCAGTCCGGTTATGTCCTTCATTTCTTCATCTGTAAGCGTAAAATTAAAGATATTCAGGTTTTCCATCATACGCTCTTTACGGACACTTTTCGGAATGACCACCACACCTCTTTGGTTCAGCCAGCGAAGAATGACCTGTCCCACCGTCCTTCCGTGCTTCTCAGCGATGGTTTTCAGAACCGGATGTTGGAATATGCCATTCTTGCCCTCTGCGAACGGTGCCCACGCTTCATGCTGTATGCCTTCTTGCTGCAGAAAGACATTGGCTTCCTTTTGCTGGAAGAAAGGATGCGTTTCTATCTGGTTGACGGCAGGTTTCACCTCGTTGTGCAGAAAGAGATCCTGCAAACGTTCGTTTCCGAAACTGGTCACCCCAATGGCGCGTACGCGTCCCTCTTTATACAATTTTTCCGCTGCTCTCCATGCCGCATAATAATTGCCATACGGTTTATGCAGCAGATACAAATCCAGATAGTCCAGCCCGAGCTGTTTCATTGAGTTGTCAAAGGCCCGAAGGGTGTCTTCATATTCATAGTCCTGCACCCATAGTTTGGTGGTAACGAACAAATCTTCGCGTTTCAGCCCGCTGTGCCGTATGGCATCGCCTACCGGTCTCTCGTTGAAATAGGCCGCGGCTGTGTCGATCATCCGGTAGCCGGCTTCGAGTGCGTCTGTTACGACCCTTTCCGTCTCGTTCTCGGGAATCTGGAAAACCCCGAATCCTATGGCCGGCATTATCACTCCATTGTTCAATCTTACTTCTTTCATCGTCATATTGTTTTTGATTTACAGGCGCAAAGTTATAAGAATCATACAGATACATTGTTACAATATACGGTGAGAGATTTTCACTTTTCGTGGTTTTTGTCTATATTTGTATCCGGCAAATATGAAGAGAATGGAACAGGTGATTTGGGATAAAATATACTTTGGGGATTCCATTAATGATTGCGACCCCCAAAAGCAGTTCGGCCATATTCTGCATATCCTCTGCATGGAAGGAAGCATGAGTTTTGTTTTTCACGATGTGAGGTACAATATAGCCAAGGGCGACTATGTCATCTTGCCCAACCGTTCCTTGGCCTGCTCTTTCTCGGAGTCCTCCGACTTTGACGCCATTATTATGAGTCTTTCCGAATCATTTGTCACCTCAATGGCCCTGCGTAGCAATTACGGCATTATCGGACACTTGTCACTATTGCAGAATCCGGTGATGAGACTTTCGGAAAACGACTTCCGGAAATGTCGTACCGACATGTCGCGCCTTCGTGAACGGCTGAATGACCGGGAACACCTTTTTCGGGAAGAAATGCTGGGGCATCTTTTGCTTGCGCATATCCTCGACCTGTACGATATTCACGCGCGGGGGCGGAAACCGGAACCGATACCGGAAAGGGCGATATCCCTTTTGCGGCAATTCATTGAAATGCTTTATCAAGGAGAATATGTCCGGCATCGTGATTTGTCTTATTATGCGTCGCATCTTTGCATTACGCCTCATTACCTTTCGGAAATATGCAAAAAGGTGGGCGGCGAGCCTGCGTCTTACTGGATAGACCGTTTTACGCTTCACGAGGTCATCCGTTGTTTGAATCGGAAGGAGCTCCCATTAACGGAAATCGTAGAGCGGATGAATTTCTCATCCCTCTCTTATTTCAGCCGATATGTACAGAAGCGTATAGGGGTTTCACCGTCGGAATACCGGAGCAATCGCACATCGGAAATAATAGAGGACAGCCAGATGTATTCTATCTCATTTTAAAGCTGGTCTCTTATGGTACTATAAGTAACGGTCTACTTCTATGTGTATGACCGATTATTGCCAATCAGCTTATTGTTTCACGTATATTCAAATGCTCATATGGGGATTTACAAGCATTTCCTCTGCCTGTTGATCACTTCAGTTTCCGTTATACCCACCAGGGAACGAAGCATGTTCATATCAGAACCGGAAGGTTGGATTCTAAATCCGGACTGTATTTCGAGTTTTTTCTCTATATAGCTATTAATATAGTCTGATATATAATTCTTTGTGAAACGGATAAAGACATATCGACAGTGATTGTTTATTATAAATCGGTATGCCCGTTCCGGCGGAATCAGATACAGGTCTCCTGCCATATATCCGTGACATTCTTTCTCATCCCCCAACGTGTACGCATGGAATTTTCCGCTTCCATCCAGAATATAGACTATCTCAAAGAAGATTACTCCTCCAACATCCCTTCCAAATAACGGTCGGGAGCTAACCCTATACTCTGGAGGAATCCCGCCAGAGCGCTATATGTTAAACTATTCTCCGACAAGTTCACCAAGGCAATCCGGCGGAGACATCCGAACGGGATCGCATAATCCACATAAGGGACCAAGTTATCCCCTATAAAATCATACTCAGCTTCTACCGGATCACAAAATTGCACAAGCCGCCATTCTTGTTCGGAAACCCAACGAGGTTCCCGAACTTCCAGACAGGCATTACAAAGCATCGAGAAGAAACATGAATCCCGCTTGAATCCGGTATGCTCTTCATCGTAAAAAAATTTGTCATACTCCCACTTCATCTGCGAAACAAACGCGTTCAGATTCTCCTCCTCATTATATTTGCAACGAAGCAAGTATTTTTCCTCCGACAAACTATACTCACCTAGTGCCCCGTAATCGAAAGTCAGCCGCAAACAGGAGGTATCCTTTTCCTTCACACCGGAAGGGATTTCCAAGTTCTGGTAAAGGGAAAGAGCGTACATCTCCATCTCCGGTCCGATAAGCATCCGCCGGTTCTCCCGGAAAAAAGGAATATTTTGTTTGCTAAACTCTTGTTTGACACCATTTCGTACTTCATGCAACACAATCGAACGGCGAAGCAGGGACAAACCGTATCCGATTACTTCGTCCGACTTGGCATACAACAAATTAGGAACATGCAAGGTGAATGTTTCCGGCGTCTTCGACTCCTTGCATCCGCGAACAAAGGATTCTATTGAAACATAGGAATATAAATCCATCTTTTATGATTTTTTTGGACGCCAAATATACAATTTATATTAGAGATTATCTACCTTTGTTAAAACTTTTATAAACTACATAAAACCAATAAAACAAAATGAAACGTCGTGATTTCCTTAAGACCAGTGTTGTAGCAGGTGTAGCCTTATCTCTGAATTTTGAAGGATTACAGGCTGCTCTCTCCTCGAATACAGTAGCGGTAGAGCAAGCACCCGATCTGGTAGCAGTAATGGGCGGTGAACCGGCAGTCATGCTCGACAAAGCCTTAGAAGCGCTTGGCGGCATCGGCAAATATATCAAAAAAGGGCAGAAAGTCGTTATCAAGCCCAATATCGGCTGGGACCGTACACCGGAACTGGCCGGTAATACCAATCCTGAATTGATAAAGGCCCTCGTAAAGAAATGTTTCGAAGCTGGAGCCGAAAAGGTAACGGTATTCGACCACACGTGCGACAACTGGCAAAAATGTTACGAGACAAGCGGCATCGCCGCCGCCGTAAAAGAAGCAGGTGGTATCATCATGCCAGGCAACGACGAAAAATATTTCAAAGAAGTAGACATTCCCGATGGCGTGACACTGAAAAAAGCCAAGATACACGAGTCACTGATCGAAGCGGACGCCTGGATCAATGTACCCATCCTGAAGAACCACGGAGGAGCCAAGCTGTCATGCGCAATGAAGAATATGATGGGGATCGTCTGGGACCGCCGCTTCTTCCACCAGAACGACTTGCAGCAATGTATCGCCGATATCTGTACCTGGAAGAAGAAACCGGTTCTGAACATCGTGGATGCCTACCGCATGATGCATCAGAACGGTCCGCAAGGAAAAAGTGCAGCTGACGTGGCTACGTTGAAATCGATGATTGTTTCTCCGAATATCGTCGCCGTCGATACGGCCGCCCTCGCTCTGTTCAACCAGGTAAAGAAATTGGATATGGCTGCCGTTGGACATTTGAGCAAAGGGGAAGCTCTTAAATTAGGTTCTACCGATCTGAAAAAAATAAACATCAAACGTATTAAGATCTGATGAAGAAACGGAATTATCTAAAGGGATTGAGAGTTTTGCTCGCAATCCTCTTTTTTGTACCCATACTTTTGTTTTTCGTATACTTTTCAGGAGTTTTACCGGATAGTGTACATCGTTTGCTGCATCTGCAACTGATGCCGGCCTTGTTGGGAGGAATGGTCGGTCTGATCGTGTTCCAATTCTTGCTGGCACTGGTATTCGGACGTATTTATTGTTCCACGATATGTCCGGCAGGCGTATTCCAGGATATCATCAACCGTCTATTTTGCATCGGTAAGAAAAAGAAGAAAGGAAGCCGTCGGTTTACTTACCACAAGCCGATGAACCGGCTACGCTACGTACTGCTGGTAATTACGGCAGTCATGGCTGTTTTCGGTCTTAGCGAATTGTGCCTGCTCTTAGACCCGTACAGCAACTTCGGACGTATTGCGGCAAGTCTGTTCCGTCCGATCGTGATGTGGGGGAATAACATACTCGCCGACCTGCTGATGAAAGTGGACAACTACTCGTTGTTCCATGTGACAATCAGTACCGTGACGGCTTCCGGTCTGATCGCAGCAACCATCGCATTGCTTGTTTTCATCGTCATGACTGTTTTCCGCGGACGATTGTTCTGTAATACGATCTGCCCTGTCGGAGCTTTGTTGAGTCTTTTCTCGCGCTACTCGTTCTTCCGTATAACTTTCGATAAGGAAGCCTGTACGCATTGCGGGAATTGCGAACATACCTGCAAGGCGGAAGCGATCGACAGCAAAAACCTGACGATCGATACATCCCGTTGCGTAGATTGTTTCAATTGTGTTTCTTCCTGTGCCAAAGGCGGCTTGCAGTATCGTCTACAATTTCCGGGTATGAAACAGGAGGAGACAGTCGATACCCAAGCTGTAAAGGAATTATATTCCAGCCAACTGACAGTCGCCAACAGCCGCCGTACATTTCTGGCCACAAGTGCAACCATTGCCGCCTCGCTGCCGATCGCATCTGCGATTGCCGAAGGAGGAAAAGGGAAAATGAACAGAAAAGGCAGAAAGAAGTGGCCTCCCCTCACGCCTCCGGGTTCTATCAGCCTGGAACGTTTCAAAGACAAAAACTGCTCCGCACGGCACTGCTCGTCGCGGTGGATATCGCATTTGTCAATCTGGCCCGACAGGATTGGAATACGGTTTAGATTATATGTTGAAACCACGTCTGGCCTATATCAGCAGTTATTGCAACTACGAGTGCACAGTCTGTTCCGATGTATGCCCTACCGGTGCGATCAAACCTCTGACTATCGAAGAGAAGACAACGACACAGGTCGGCATTGCCACTTTCTTCAAAGGCCGTTGTGTTGTTAATACGGAAGAGAAAGACTGCGGTGCCTGTGCAGAACATTGCCCGACCCAGGCCGTACACATGGTTCCTTACAAAGGAACACTGACAATCCCGCAGATTAACCCTGACCTTTGTATCGGATGCGGCGGATGCGAATCGATCTGTCCGGTACGCCCAATGCGTGCCATCATCGTCAAATCGAACGTTGAGCACAAATTCGTCGAAAAGCCTAAAGAAGAGGAAATCAAAGAAATCGAGGTAGACGATTTCGGTTTCTGATTAACGATATATAACCGACTATATTATGAGGCCTTATTTGTGAAAGTAAGGCCTTTTCTTTATCTTTGCAGCCATGAAATTCGAATTACAACATAACGACACAAAATCAAATGCAAGGGCGGGTCTGATTACCACTGATCATGGAGTAATTGAAACGCCTATTTTTATGCCGGTCGGCACACAGGGCACAGTTAAAGGCGTCCACATGACCGAGTTGGAAGAAGATATCAACGCACAAATCATTTTAGGAAACACATACCATTTATATCTCCGTCCCGGATTGGAAATATTGGAACAGGCAGGCGGATTGCACAAATTCAACACATGGAATCGGCCAATCCTGACAGATAGCGGTGGTTTCCAGGTTTTTTCTCTTTCCGAAAACCGCAAGTTGCATGAGGAAGGCGCCATGTTCCGCTCACATATCGACGGCTCCAAGCATCTGTTTACCCCGGAAAAGGTTATGGATATCCAGCGGATCATCGGGGCGGATATCATTATGGCTTTCGATGAATGTTGTCCGGGCGATGCCGATTATGAATACGCGAAAAAGTCCCTCGGTCTGACGGAACGTTGGCTGGACCGTTGTTTCGAACGTTTCAACTCTACAGAGCCGAAATACGGTTACCAGCAAAGTCTTTTCCCGATTGTACAAGGTTGTGTTTATCCGGAACTGCGCCGAAAGGCAGCCGAGAATGTAGCGGAAAAGGGCGCTGACGGCAATGCGATCGGTGGCCTGGCAGTAGGCGAACCAACAGAGAAGATGTACGAGATGATCGAAGTAGTCAACGAGATCCTGCCGAAAGACAAGCCTCGTTACCTAATGGGAGTCGGCACACCGATCAATATTTTAGAGGGGATTGAACGGGGTATCGATATGTTCGACTGCATCATGCCGACACGCAACGGACGTAACGGACAGATATTTACCCGCTTCGGCACGATCAATATGCGTAATAAGAAATGGGAGAACGACTTCTCTCCTATCGATCCGGATGCTCATTCGGCTATCGACACGCGCTACAGCAAGGCGTATCTACACCATTTGATCAAAGTGAATGAGATGTTAGGACTTCAACTGGCATCAATTCATAACCTCGCGTTTTACCTATGGCTCGTAAAAGAGGCACGCAAACATATTATTGCCGGCGATTTCACGACCTGGAAGAGTGAAATGGTCCGTCAATTATCAAACCGGTTATAAGCAAACTATCACATGAAATTCAAACTGAAACGGATAGACTGGTATATCATCAAGCAATTCTTAGGTACTTATATCTTTGCGATTGCCCTGATTATCGCTATCTCGGTCGTCTTCGATATAAATGAGAAGATCGACAAGTTCCTGAGTCCGGACGTACCGTTGAAAGCGATTGTCTTCGACTATTACATGAACTTCATCCCGTATTTCGCGAACCTGTTCAGTCCGTTGTTTACTTTCATTGCCGTTATCTTCTTCACCTCAAAGTTAGCAGACAATTCAGAAGTGATCGCAATGTTGGCGAGCGGGATGAGTTTCCGGCGTCTGATGTTGCCTTACGCGATTTCGGCAGGGATCATTGCACTCAGTACGTTTGTGCTGAACGCTTATATCATTCCGCCTGCCAACGCCACGCGTATCGACTTCCAAAACAAATATATCAAGAATAAGAAGGTAGACTATGTCCGTTCCGCCCAATTGGAGATCGAGCCGGGCGTAATCGCCTATTTCGACCGCTACGACGCGCGTTCCGGGATGGGATACCGTTTCTCTTTGGAACACTTCGAGGACAAGAAGATGATTTCACGCCTCACGGCAAACTCCATCAAATACGATTCGCTATACAATTGGACGCTGATCGACTACATGATCCGCGACTTCGACGGGATGCGCGAACATATCACCGAAGGGAGCCGCATGGACACCACATTGACAATCGTCCCTTCGGACTTCCTGATCTCTGTCAATGACTGCGAGACGATGACTTCTTCCGAACTGTCCACGTATATCGACCGTCAGAAGAAAAGAGGGATCGGCAATATCCAGACGTTCCAGATCGAATACCACAAACGTTTTGCCGCCATCATGGCCGCCTTCATCCTGACCTCCATCGGAGCCTCGCTCTCTTCCCGCAAGATCAAAGGAGGCATGGGGTTGAACATCGGCATCGGACTGGCCTTGAGTTTCTCCTACATCCTCTTCACCACCGTCACATCGACCTTCGCCATCAACGGCAGCCTCAGCCCCGCTATGGCCGCCTGGATTCCGAATATATTGTATACGTTTATCGCGATTTATTTGTACCGGAAGGCACCGAGATAAGAAATATTTTGCAAAACCAACCATCATACTATCATAATCGTCCGTATATTGTTTTAAAACAGTGTGTTATGACATGACAGTTGCCGTTTTATACTATCATTCATCTGTCATAACCATCATGGAAAAAAAACGATAATATTCTGTGTATCAATCAACAATAAAAACAGAAACCGTCCGGGAATAGATGCAAAACAGGTTAAAATAGCTTCATTTTTCATCAAGACAGGCTTTTCTTTTGCCAAAAAAGGCTTGGATAGCCGCTTAAGACCCGGGTGTAAGCACCACGGAGACCCGAGTGAGGGAGAGGTGCAGATCCGGGTCTGTGCAAAGCCTTTCCGTGGATGCGTGGATGTTTATCCGCCATGCCGTGGGTGTTTTTATGCCTCGTTTTTGCATCTTGTCCGGCAAACTAGGTCGTTTTAACACAAAAACGTTCTCGTTTTATCGATGACCATTTGGGCTTATATAAATGCAAACATCCCATTATCAACCATATAAATAAACCGACAAGTAAAAATCATGATAGATGCATGATGGTAGAATGATAGTGAAAAACAGCAACTATCATACTTTAACATACTGTAAAGCAACAGTTAACAACCAGAAATGACAGTATGATGGTTGGTATGCGAAATTTTCATAAGGGAAAAGAGGTGATCCCGGATAGTAATTTTGGTTGCCCTAAAAACAAACAAGCCTGCCAAGAAAAACTCAGCAGACTCGTTATATTATTCTGAAAAAATAGCCTATTATAATTAAGTGCTACATTAATATTCAAAATAGCCATTCTTTCAGTCAGCCATGCACCATTATTCCCAACCCGGAGTTGTCTGTTTCAGGATCGGACTTGCATTCAGTTGGTTTTGAGGAATAGGGAAATAGCTATATTCTTTGTCTGTAGCATCTTTTCCCTTATTCCACCATTCTTCATGGAATTTATTCCAACGAATCAAATCAATACGGCGGCGGCGTTCACCGATGAACTCACGTCCCCACTCATCTAAAAATTCAGAATCCGTCAACTTATCCAGATTTGCCACATAGCTATATTTCGACCATTCTTCCGCAGGGTAATTTCTTACCCGTACATAATCCAATAGTTCAGCTGCTTTTGCCTTATTTCCTTCCCTGTAATAGCATTCTGCCAATGAGTAATACATTTCAGACAAGCGCATCTCAGGAGTAGACTGAGAACGGAACAAACCATCATGATCCGGTAAATAAGGGAATTTATTGAAACGGAAACCGGAATTTTCTTCACCGGTAGTCACCTGAGAACCTTTCGCGATCACATCAGCATCATTACAAATGAAATATCCCCCACGGGCAGCAGCATCCAACAAGGCTTGTTTCTTGTTTTCGGCGTTCAACGACTTATCTTCTGAAAAACGTCCTACCTGGTCGACAAACACCAACGGGAAACCCATCCATTCTTCGGAGCCATTCACATTTTCATCTGTAAAACCATATTGCTTCGACTCGTCATATTTCATCTGTGCCCCTTGCAAGAAGAAACCTTCATAACCACCTTTCGCATCTGTCGTATGGAAAGGAATTACACGATAGTCACACTTCGCATATTTTTCAAATGGATTTCCGAGTCCGCTGGCAAACTGATACACATTTCCTTGGAAGTCACGAGAAGGCTGCAAATGGATACCGTTGTTGCCACCACCATCGCTACCAATCGTCTGGGCTGCAGAATAGTGCATACCATCTGCCCACATCGTCTGTTGTTCCAAACGACCGCGTTCGTGCCAAAACTCGAACATATTCTCAGGAGACTGATATTTATTGATACCAGAACGGAACGGATCACGATAATCTTGTTGGTTTATGCTGTATGTACCATATTTACCGGCAATAATATCTTCCGCCCATTGCTTACAATCAGCATAATGATCCTCACCAATCCACACCTTGGCATTCAAATAAAGACGAACCAACAAACCGGCTGCCGGTCCCTGTGTCCAACGTCCGAGACGTTTTTCTTTCGGCAATGTAGGGATACATTCTTTCAATTCCGACTCAATGAAATCATAAACCTCTTTTGCTGTACTCTGAGGCACGATTTCATCAGAAGCCTGTTGTTCCGTAGCGATTGGAACCTGACGGTAAAAATCCAACAAAAACATGTAGTACCAAGCCCGCAATACACGTAAGTCACTATAATAAGCAGCCTTCTCTTCATCAGTAACACCGATCGCACTAAAATCAACCGTATTGAAATCACGCAACACCGTGTTTACCTGACTGATACACTGGTAAGATGCCACCCAAGCACCGTTGATCTGTCCTTGAATATAGTTCCATTTATGTTCGTGCAGGCGAATCCATTGGCCATCGTCATATCCGTGCCGTCCTTTCTGTGTCCAGACAAAATGGTCACCTGTCAATTCCTGCAACTTCCAGATATCACCGCGTCACGTAACATTGTCACTATGTTCGAAACAACGAACCACGGCAGCTTCAACAGACAATTTATCCGTATAATAATTGTCTCTCACTAAATCTGAATATACTTTTTCTGTCAGATCCGTACAAGATGTCATGGCAAGAGCACCCAACAAACCTGCAGCACATAATAATTTAATTTTTTTCATGTTCTGTCTCTTAATTTAATTAATAAGTGATTTGTACGCCAAATGTCAGATTCCTTGCGGTCGGATAGACCTCCATTCCACCGATTCCCGGCCACAAGCCTGTAGTCGTCACCGTCGTCGGATCTACCCCCGAATACTTAGTCAATGTAAACACGTTCTTCAACGTACCATACACACGTAAATTAGAAATCCACTTCGTATTCAATTTCGGAGTCCAACCCAATGTGATATTGTCCAAACGTAAATAATTACCATTCTGCAAGAAATAGTCACAAATCACTTTCGGGCCTTTGATATGAGCATTTTCTTCATAAGCGGAAGATAACTTGTTATCGCCGGAAACCACTTGCAGACCATAATACATTTCATACTGGTTCATCACTTTATAGCGAAAACGTCCACGGAAGAACAAAGACAAATCAAAGTCTTTATATCTGAACGTATTTCCCCAAGACAACTCCCACTTGGGAACACCTGTTCCATCCAGATAAACCTTATCCTGTTCATTACCATCGGCTCCCAACTTCGTTACTCCACCTTCTTCACCTTTTTCCCAAATCAGGATATTACCTGCATCATCGACACCTGCATAACGGAATCCATAAAAAGAACCTATCTCGATTCCGTCTTCTAGACGCTGAGCCGAACCAGGATTACCCGGAGAGGGGAATCCATCACCTTCTATATACCCCAACTGATACTTTTCGTTAGAGAATGATTTCAGTTTGGATTTTGTATAAGCCAAATTCAAATTTGTAGAATAAGAAAAATCTTTTGTTCGTACTGCATCCCAATTCACTTGGAACTCAAAACCTTTAGATGTAGTTGTACCCACATTTGCATAAATTTTATCATGCAGATACGGTGGCAAAGGAACAGGATATTCACCGATTACATCACGACCTTCACGAATGAATGCATCAAAGCTACCCGACAGACGAGAGTTAAATAAAGTATAATCAATACCCAAGTTGTAAGAAATCTGTTTTTCCCAAGCCAAATCATAATTTGGGTTATTACCTGGTCCATACCCCATGATAAATTTACCATAAGTATCACTATAGTACTGTCCGAATCCAGAATATTTGGCCTGTGCCGTATAACGGTCGAACCCGGAACGTCCGGTTACACCATACGAAAAACGAAGTTTTAAATCGTCAACGGCAGAACTGTTTTCAAACACCGGCAATTTGGACACACGCCAAGCAGCCGATGCTGCCGGGAAAAGTCCCCATTTATGATCTTCACCAAACTTAGAGTTACCTTCATGGCGTAAAGATCCTGTAAACAAGAATACGTCATTCCAGTTATAATTAATACGCCCCAAAAACGCGATTGTTTTTTCTTCTTCTTTATGGGATTCCATCCCCAAGCGGCCATTCACCTTTTCGTACTCACCGCCTTGAAGATAGTTATATAAGAATGCATCGGAAGGAAAATCACGGTTCGATGCTGAGAACCATTCGTAATCGAATTGCTGATAGGAATAACCGCCCATAATTTTGAAATCATGTTCATCATTGATTTTGAACGAATAATTTCCCAACCATTCCAATGTCCAATCTGTCCAAGCTTCCTGTTTCAAGAGTGCATAACCATTATAATTTCCATTAATACAATCTTTATGTGTCTTGAACTTATACTGAGACTGTTTCTTGTTATGTCCTTGGCGACCAAGCTTTAATTCTGTATTCAGATTTTTCAGAATGTTCAGTTTCAAGTTCAAATCGATTGTGGAATATTCCTGTTTTGCACCATTCTCCTGCTCCGTCAAATTTTTGACAGGATTAAAGGAATAACTATTACCTTTGAATGCATCCATCTCATCCACACTGAACGTCGGATTCAACTGAACAGCCTGCTTGAACGAAGCATAATCCGTATAATCTTCGTCAGCTATACGATAAGAGAAATTACCGCCTACTTCCAACAACCCCTCCAAAGTCGTATGCTTAAAGTTTCCACGTAAACCGTATTCTTTACGATCAGAAGCGATATCCAATCCTTCCTTACCTTTAAAGTTAGCAGACATACGGAAAATAGTTGTTTCGCTACCACCGGACAATGAAATATTGTGATTATGACCAAAATTATTTTTATTGATCAACTCATCATACCAATTGGTTCGATGCCCGTAATCAACAGCACCTGTAACCTTGTCCAAATAGGCTTCTGCATCCAAAACATCCGGTTTGCTTGCCACAAAATCATGTTCGACATAGCCATCATACGTAATGGTCGTCTTACCCGCCTTTCCCTGTTTGGTCGTTACTAAGATTACACCATTTGCACCACGAGAACCATAGATAGCTGCAGCAGAACCATCTTTCAATACGGTAATAGACTCGATATCCGACTGTGCCAAATTACGCAAATCTCCTCCCGGCATACCATCAATCACAATCAACGGACTGTTACCGGCCTTCAAAGAAGAAGCTCCACGCACTTGAATACTACCACTCGTATTCGGGTCAGCAGCGGCAACACTATTAACCACGACTCCGGCTACTTTTCCATCCACCATCTGCATCGGATCATTCACGGCACCAGCCAAAAAATCTTTGCTACTTACACTCGTAACTGCCGTAGTCAAATCCTTCTTCACAGAAGAACCATAACCGACCACCACTACT
>ERZ827496.2105-NODE-2105-length-20886-cov-6.569248_pt1 | contig 20886 bp, 12 predicted proteins | sample MGYA00519769_ERZ827496 | MGnify/ENA primary metagenome ERZ827496 (study PRJEB31778, sample SAMEA3449327) | human gut metagenome | biome: human gut; feature: human-associated habitat; material: faeces | place: United Kingdom | collected 2010/2012 ...
TTTTTGTTTCATCTGACGAAAAATTTGACGACGCATCTGTCGCACAATCTTTGTGTGGTATTGCCCTTGTCTTTTCTTTCACAAAAATTCTCCGCTATGAACGATCACATACAACCGTCAAAACCAATGCGGATTATTTCCTATTATAGCATTTTCTCTGTAAGCTGTCAATACTCTATGAAATTTGCACTGCTTTTTTTGTGTAAAACGACAATAACCGCGTTGCATCATGCCGCCTGCTTTTTCCCAGCCAGAAACAGACTGGTCAGCATTAGCACCGGAAAGACAATTGCCGCCAGAATCCCCATATGGAGATTGTTGCCGCACGCACCGGACACCAGCCCTGCCAGCGTCGGTCCGCCGGAACAGCCCACATCTCCTGCCAGTGCCAGCATGGCAAACATGGCGGTTCCGCCGCCTTTGATCGATGCCGAGGCTTTGCTGAATGTGCCCGGCCAGAGGATTCCCACGGAAAAACCGCAGACTGCACAGCCCAGCAGACCGATCACTGGTACCGGCACCAGAACGATGCACAGATATGCCGCGATGCACAGCAGACAACTCCATTGCATGAAGCGATCCAGATTCAGGCGGTCGCCCCATTTTCCGTAAATCAGACGGGAAATGCCCATGAGCATGGCAAACGCCATAGGGCCGGCGAGGTCGCCTACGGTTTTGGAAACCCCAAGTCCCTGCTCCGCAAAGGCAGATGCCCACTGGCTCACCGCCTGCTCCGATGCACCGGCACAGAGCATCATCAGGAAAAATACCCAGAAAAGCTTTTTCCGGAACAGCTGCCCCAAGGTCAGGCCGGCTGTTCCCTCCTCATGCAGAGAGTAGATCGGTGCCTTTGCGAAAAGGAGAATGTTTGCGATCGGGATCAGCACCCACAGAATCGTCAGGATCTTCCAGTTATCAATGCCGCACAGGGCAAAGAACACTGTGGAAAGCAGTACCACGCCCATATGCCCCCAGCAGTAAAAGGAGTGAAGCAAACTCATGGCTTGTTCCTTATTGTCCGTGGGACAAGCTTCCAGAATCGGGCTGATCAATACCTCGATCAGTCCGCCGCCGACAGCGTAGATCGCCACAGCGATCAGAATGCCGCTGTAGGCATTGGGCAGCAGTTCCGGCAGAATGGTCAGCGACAGCAGTCCTGCCGCGGCACAGACGTGTGCCAGAATGATCGATGCCCGATAGCCGATCTTGTCCACAAATCCTGCGGACAGCATATCCACCAGCAGCTGTATCAAAAAGTTAATGGTAATCAGAAATGTGATCTTCGACAGAGAGATCTGATAAGTTTTCTGAAATGTGACAAACAGCAGCGGCACAAAGTTGTTTACCACTGCCTGCACGATATAGCCGATAAAACAGGCGTACATCGTCTTTTGATAAGGGCTTCGCACGTCAGTGACTCTCCTCCTTTTGCAGCAATGCTTCCGGCACTTCCTCTGCCATTCTGGCATAGGCGGTCAGGCTGGGGTGCAGATGATCGCCGCTGTCATAGCCTGCTGCAAAAGCAGTAGGGTGCTCCGGATCGCAAACTGCACGGTCAAAGTCCACGCAGCCGTCAATTTCGTCGGTTGTCCGGATCCACTGGTTGACTTCGCTCCGCAGCTTTTCCCGAAAGTCCGCATAGGTTCGCCAGCCCTCGATTGGCAGCAGCGTTCCCATGTACACCCGCAGTCCGCTGGCACGGGCAGTACGGATATAGAATCGCAGCCCCTCGATCATTTCTGCCGCGGTGGGCAGGTCGCTCCACGGACGGAACCGGTTGACATCTGTTCCCACCGGATGAATAATATCGTTGATGCCGTGCTGGATCAGCACCGTGTCTGCACCGGCAACCTGAATTTCTCTGGGGAAACGGGTTTCCCCTTTCAGCCCGTAGGAATCATAGGTGATGTTGTCATACTGCCGCAGGATTCGCGTTCCGCTTGCTGCTTTCCGAATCACCGCAGTGGTACCGTCCCCGCATTGCAGAGTGCGTTCCATCAGGTAATCCGGCCACGCCTGTGCTGTGATCGAATCCCCAAAGCAGATCAGGGTGCGATTTTCTGCGGCAGTCAGCACGTCAATGTCACTGAGGAAATACACCGTGTGGGTCTTTTTCGAAGTGTCCGTATCCAGCACCACGTTGGCAGTCTGGTCACCCACTGCAAAATAGCCGCCGGACAGCGGTCCGGTAATCACTACACCAGAACGCATTTCTGTGAATTCTGCAAAGTACAGACTCACTGCAATGGTCGTTCCCTTTTCCACCGGAAACGCTGCCGCATCACTTTGCAGCCGTTCTCCTGCCGGAATCGTCACGCCGGCATTTCCGGAAAAAGTCAGCGGAACCAGTGTTTCCGGCAGAATGCCGTCTGCACCGTCCGACACGGCAACGGTGGCACCAGTCAGATGCACCGGTTCGTTTCCGCAGAAGTTGTCCAATGTGATCCGCAGTGCACTGCCGTCCAGCATCATTTTTGCCGGATACCGCAGTGTCAGGTTTTTCGCATAATTTTCCGGACGGCGTTCAGCAACTGAAATGGCATTGCCCCATGCCGTTACCCATTTTTCACTCATATTCTCTCTCCTGTTTTCTTCGTATAGTTATGGCAACACCGCACAGAGTCTGTGCGAGTGTACGGATTTTTTCAAAGACAATACCGCACAAAGATTGTGCGACAGATGCGTCGTCAAATTTTTCGTCAGATGAAACAAAAAGCGGAGTGAATACTTGCTGTATTCACGAGCATTTTTGTGAAATATGAGAGTCTGTTTCGTATCTGACGTATGCAGATTGCGTGCAAAGTCGCCAGACGCTCTTTGTGCGGTATTGCCTTATACTTCACTTACTTCGCTGGAATGATAATACCGTTTTCGATATTCCAACGGTGTCATGCCGAGCTCCTTTCGGAAGCATTGGATAAAGTGGCTCTGGGAAGAAAAGCTGTAGTATTGAGAAATTTCAGAGAATGACATTTCCGAAGTAGTGATCATCTGAGCGGCGGCATGGATTTTTTCCGCAAGGATATAGTCGTGAAGTGACTTTCCGGTTTCCTGCCGGAACAATGTGGAAAGATAGCCGCGGTTGATCGAGATCGCATCTGCGATGTTGCCGGTCTGAAGCTTTTCGTGCAGGTGAATGGTGATATAGTCGATTGCCCGAGCCACATGCATGGAGTATGCCGCTTTTTGCAGCAGCTGCATTCGCTTGGTGAAGTCCCGCACCATAATATTATGCAGAACGGCAATTTCCGCAACGGTCTTGCAGTCATCAATTTTTTGAATGAACACATCGCTAAGCGTGTAGGCGATCTCCCGTTCCATGTGGTGTTCCACGCAGATCCGTGTGATCAGTGCCACCGCTACCACAAAGTGATAGCGGGCATTCCACAGGCTGTTTTGGGAAAGCTTTCCGTACTCGCTGCCGCTGTATGCATCATCATTTTCCGGCATCAGGTATTCCTTGACGCTTTCCATATCCCCTGAAGCAACGGCATTGTAATAGCGAAACTCCTGATTGTAATCCAAGTGGCAGATCTGTTCTTCCCGCTGGCGAAACAGCTGTTCCTGTAAGTCTTGATTGATATTCATATGCATAAAGCCTCCTCCCCTTTTGCATAGCATGTCCTCTATGGCAATACTGCACAACTCCCGCTTGCAGGTTTAGCATAGTGTTGCCTTTAGGAAACACTGCATAAAGCCCGCCTGACGGCTTTGCACGCAATCTGCTTGCAGATTTTCCGTCATATTGCCCAGAAATCCCTTGCCAGACATCAAGTATGCCTGCGGAATTTCTATGCAATCTGCCGAAAAATCTGACGACGCATCTTACGCACAAGCTTTATGCAGTGTTTCCTTTATTCAGCATTTCTCTTATTATACAACATTTCTGCGAAAAATGCAACAAAAACAATATACAGCACTGCAAAAAATCCGTATAATGAAATCACCAAATGCAAAACACTCGAAAAGCAATCACAGAAAGGAAGAAAAATCATGCGGAAATTAGATCATTATCTCCACGGTGTCAATTTGGGCGGCTGGCTGTCCCAGAACAGTGACACTTCTAAGGAACACTACGAAACATTTATTACCGAAAAGGATATTGCCTACATTGCATCGCTGGGACTGGATCACGTCCGCGTACCGGTAGACTACATACTGCTGGAAGAAGAAGACGGCACCCCGAAGTCAGAGGGCTATCTCTATCTGGACAACTGCCTGCGTTGGTGCAGAACCCACGGAATCCGTATGATTCTGGATCTGCACAAAACCTTTGGCTATTCCTTTGACCCGCTGGACGAAACCGACAAGACGGTATTCTTTTATGACACAGCATTGCAGGAACGGTTTTACACATTGTGGAAAATCCTCGCGGCACGCTACGGCGGCGAACCGGAACTGGTGGCATTCGAACTGCTGAACGAGATCATTGAACCGGAAGTAGCGGAGGCGTGGAACGGCATCGCCCTGCATGCCATTGCAGAGATCCGAAAGTTTGCACCGGAAAGCTGGATCATTTTTGGCGGTGTCATGTACAACAATGTGCTGAGCGTGCCAATGCTGGCGGAGGTCACCGACCCTAAGGTTGCCTATACGTTCCACAGCTATGAGCCGCTGATCTTTACACATCAGGGTGCGTATTGGGTAAAGGGCATGCCGTCGGATTTCCGGATCTCCTATCCCAACACCATTGAAAATTATCGGGAAGCAAGCAAAATGCTTTCGCAGAAGCTCGCCGGAGCAATTTTCGAGAGCGAACTGCCGGAAATGGGACCGGACTTCTTTGAAACCTTGTTCCGTCCGGCACTGGACATTGCAGAGGAACGGGACATTCCGCTGTACTGCGGCGAATACGGCGTGATCGACCTGGCGGACAACGATTCCAAGATCCGCTGGGCAGCAGACATCTGTGCAGTGTTCGATAAGTACGGCATTGGTCGTGCGTATTGGAATTATAAAGAAAAGGATTACGGCATTGTCGATATTCCGGACGAGGGTGTGCAGAGAGAACTGGCTGCGAAGCTGTAAGGATATTTTTGGAAACACTGAATAAAGCTTGTGCGTAAGATGCGTCGTCAGATTTTTCGGCAGATTGCGTGCAAAGCCGTCAGGCGGGCTTTATGCAGTGTTTCTTTTTTATTTTCAACAAAAGATATATTTTTTGTTAATTTCAAGCTTTCCAATATTTATTTGATCTCAGGAAAATCATTTCTTCAGAATGCTGGATTTTTTTGTTGACTTAATGCGAAAATTATGGTAAAATAAAATTGGAAACAATCACAATAATTTATGACTGATTGCTTTCAAAGAATTGTATGCAGGAATCTCTTGAACTCTAAGGCAATACTGAATAAAGCCGTTAGGCGTTTTCCTAAGAACCTGCTGCAAAAGAAACGGAGGAATGTTTACATGAATTTGCATTGGAAAAAAGCTGCTGCACTGCTTCTGGCGGGCGTGCTGACTGCCGGAACATTGTCAGCTTTCCCAGCGGCAGCCGAAGATGCTGTGCCGTCAGACACCGCATCTGCACCGACCGCAGCAGAAACAGCTCCGGAGGACTCCACAGAAGAAGCTTCTCCGGAACCAACAGAACCCGAAACAGACACTAACGGCGATCAGATTCCCATTGACAAACACACACCAGACTTTTACGATGCTCTGACGGACGACACAGATGATGCCGGAGAAACGGAATCTGGTCTGACTTCAGAAGAAATCCCTTTACAGAATGATGATGCCACGACACGGGAGGATTCTTATTCCGGCACTTATGGAGAGAATATCTCGTGGACACTGGATACACAAAGCGGTCTTCTGACGCTGACAGGCTCCGGAGAAATTCAGGATGCTACTTCATATTATTCTTCAATGCCATTTTATGAGTATAAAGATGTCATTCAGGAAGTTGTTATCAGTGATGGAATCACTTCTATCGGCGATTACATTTTTTGCGAATTGAAAAAACTCAAAACCGTTACCATTCCGGATTCCATTACCCAAATCGGCGACAGAACATTCTACGGCTGCGAAAGTTTACAGCAAGTTGATCTTCCAAACACCATCACCAAAATGGGATACAGTATTTTCGATGGCTGTAAAGCACTGACCAGTGCTCATGTTCCGGAACAGATGACCACACTGCCGTACGGCACATTCTGGGATTGCCCCCAGCTGACAAGTGTCAATCTGCCGGAACATCTGACAGAGATCGGCACCTATGCATTTACAAACTGCAGCTCTTTGACGAGTATCACATTACCGGAAACGTTGGAAACGATTCGGGGAGATGCATTCAACGGCTGTACCATGTTGGAAAGTGTTCAATTTGGTCCGAACATCCACCGTGTCGATGAAGATGCCTTTTCCGGAACCGCCATGCTGAATGCAATTGATGCAGATACGATCATACTGGGCGGTTATATTTTGTATGCGATTGATGGAACAGAAACGGACTTTACCGTACCTGACGGTGTCACTGTAATCACTGCTTCTGCCTGCAAATCTGCTCTGACTTCATTGGATCTCAATCAGACTGTTTATGTAGGTGACGCTGCATTCCGGAACTGCACAGATCTGGCATCTGTCACAGGAACAGATTCTCTGCGTAGTGTGGGACGGAGAGCCTTTGACGGAACGGCTTATCTGAATGCCATTTCAGACGATCTGGTCATGATCGGCAGCTGTCTTTACAAATATCGCGGCTCCGCAGAAGATGTTGTGGTACCGGAAGGAACGGTTTCGATCTCTCCGGAGTGCTTCAGTTTCAATACAGATATTTGTTCCATTACGCTTCCGGATTCTCTGGAACGCATTGAGTATTATGCAATGCTGGGCTGTGAATCTATGGTATCATTGGAAATTCCGGAAAGTGTTACTTATATTGGAGATCACGCCGTTGGCTATTACGTGAGCGATTATGGCGATTTTTATAGCATCGGTGGTTTTACGATCATTGGCAGTACCGGAAGCACCGCAGAAACATATGCTGCGACAGAAAATTTTTCTTTTGTCGCAAATACAGCAAACCGATTCTGCGGAGATGAACTGACATGGTCGCTGGATGCCGCCACCGGTACATTGACCATTTCTGGTATTGGTGCTATGTACGACTATGTGTCTTCTCACTGGTCTGACGATGAAACTACAGCAGTTACGCCGTTTTTGACCTATGCCAATCAAATCCGCTCTGTTGTTGTAGAAAACGGCGTTACCAGCATTGGCGAAAACGCGTTTTATGGCTGCAATCGTCTGACGAGTGTTTCACTTCCGGACACCCTGTATGCGATCAATTCAAATGCATTTTACGGTTGCAGTCATTTGACCGACATTCAGATTCCGGAGGGAACAGAATCTTTAAGCGGTTCTGCTTTTAGAAACTGCAATGCCCTGCGAACCCTGCAATTTCCGGCTTCATTGACAAACTGTGAGAACGTTTCTTATTTGTATGCCTGCAATGGTCTGGAAAATTTCGTTGTTGATGCAGATAACCCCAGTTACGCTTCTGTCGACGGCATTCTCTATAACAAAAAGAAAAGCAGCCTGTTGGTCGTGCCGTCCGCATGGAATCAAACTGTACTGACAGTGCCCGAAACGGTTACGCAGATCGCAAGCGAGGCAATGGACAACAACCAGAAAGTTCAGAAAGTGATTCTGCCGGCTGGATTGACCATGATCGATTCTTACAGCTTTTATAACTGTCGTTCTCTGAAAACGATGATCTTTCAGGGAAATGCACCATCATTATATTCTACCAGCTGCCTTGGTACAAACGATCTGCACATCTATGCCCATCTTTCCTCTTCCAGTGACTGGGATTCATTAAAAAAATCGATGGACGATTCCAGTTACCGTGTCAACTGGCACGATCTGGATACCTTTGACAACACATTGAAACTCACAGCAGAAAGCACGACCCTTCATGTGGGAGAAAATGCATTGGTCACTGCATTCCTGAATCCGCTTCTTGCAGATGACATTACGTGGGAATCCTCCGATCCGAATACTGTTGTAGTGTCCAATACCGGACGCATCATTGCAGTGGCACCGGGTTCCGCAGAAATTTCTGCTTCTGCCGGAAACGGAAAATATACTGATTCTATTGCTGTCACTGTAACCGGAGAACGTTTCACCATGCCCACCAGCGGAACACTAGAGCTGGATCAGACGATTTTAAATTACACCAGCATTTCTACTACAACAATGCAGATCCCCTCTGAAAAGCTCCACGGCATTTACTTTTTACAAGGAAGTTCGCTGTTCTTCTACTCTCTGGTGACCCAGACCTATGAACAAGTCTACAATTTTTCTGACTGCACAAACGCATACACAACCGGCGATATGCTCTATGTAGTTTCTCAGAGCCGGATCTCTGTCTACGATCTGCAAACGCAGAGCCTGCTCCGACAAATTTGGGTATCCGGATATTCTGGTACAGCGATCGGTGCAGATGCACAGGGACGCATTTATTTCGCAGGATACAATACGGATAAAACCTCTAAATATCGAATCTATCTGCTAAGCCCTGAGGGCGATGTCCTTTCACAGGTCGATCCCAGCGTGAAAATCTATAACTTTGACGGTTTTGAAAGTCAGAACGGCACCTTTTACATGGAAAGCTATTATGACTATTATTCATGGGGCTATCATCACCCCGGAAAAGGACTGACAATGGGAAAGGTAGAAGAGAACAAACTGTATCTGCTGGATTCTTCCAATTCCTTTATGGAAAGCGGTCTGATTCAGCGGGATATGGATTGCCTTCTGTATCTCTGCCAAGATGCCTATATGAATCATCAGCGTTCTGCGGAAGTTCTGAATGACAAATACATTGTCGCACAAAGTGTACTGGTAGGCATGCTCTATGCCTATCAGTTCAACGGCAAGAGCATGGATACAGTTCTTTCCGTGTCGCGTCCTGTCGAAGATGATTCCAGCAGTTACTCCGATTACAACAGTATTGGTGTGCGGACTGTCTACAATGCCGCCAACGATAGTCTGATCGTCTATGCCAATAACAATACACTGGTGGAATACCGCCTGAAGGACGGTGCAGAACTCGCCCGAAACACAACGCAAAACAATGTTTTCAACTTACTGAAAATGGATGATGTTGTCGTTGTCGTAGAAAAAGAAAACAACACCTATTCTCTCGAATTCATGGACTGGAGATCCGCAACAGAACTTTCCATTTCTGCTGAAAAAACAACGCTGAACGCCGGCGACACGGAAACACTCACCGCAGTTTCTGATGTTTCTTCTTCGGCAAAATATATCTGGAAAAGCAGTGACAGCAGTGTTGTCAGCGTCAATGAAAACGGCACGATCTCTGCATGGCATGAGGGTACCGCAGAAATCACCTGCACCAGCAAAAACGGCCTGCTTTCTGCGACAATTACAATTACTGTATTACCGCACACAAAAAGTGCGGCAGACGGCATCAAAACTACAACGGGTGCCTCCAGCATCAATCTCTCCGCCAACAATTACAGCGGCTGGTCCAGCACTGTCAATTCCTATCTCACCAAAAATGAGGACGGTACACTGACGCGAGGAGAACACATTCGTAATAAAGGCTTTGTCATCGAACACTATTCCGCAGATTTCCAGCTGTTGGATTCCCAGACGATTTCTGATGAGTTAAAACTGTTCGGCGGTTATTACAGCGGCAGCGACTACAACTTTTTAGTCTATGGGCAGTCCAATCCTGATAATGATGACAACGTAGAAATAATGCGTGTTGTAAAATATTCTAAGGACTGGGAAAAATTAGATTCCAAATCGATCTATGGAGAAAACACATATATTCCATTCGATGCCGGTTCTCTGCGAATGACGGAAACTGCCGGAAAGCTTTACATCCACACCTGCCATAAAATGTACACTTCCAGTGACGGACTGAATCATCAGGCAAATATGACATTTGTTCTTGATGAAAATACACTGAAAGTTTTAGATTCCTATTCCGATGTCATGAACCTCGCACAGGCAGGTTATGTCAGCCATTCTTTCAACCAGTTTATCTGTACTGATGGAAAATCGGTCTATCGTGTAGACCACGGCGATGCAAGCCCTCGTGCCGTTGCAATCACGAAATGTGATGTGGACGGAAAAATCACAGATGTCCGATACAATTATGCCTATTCCATTCTTGGCGGGATCGGGGACAATGCCACTGGTGTTTCTGTCGGCGGATTTGCCCTTTCAAAACAAAACTGCATCATTGCCGGAAATTCTGTAGATATGACAGACGAGAATAACTATTCTGCATCAGGACAGCGAAACGTCTTTGTCACCATACTCTCCAAAGATCTCGATGTCAAAAGCACCATCTTTCTTACAAAGCATACAGAAAAGGACGGCATCAGTGTACGGACACCGCAATTGGTAGCCCTCAATGAAGAACAGTTCCTTGTGATGTGGGAAGAAGTTGACAGTGAGCATAACATCACTGTCAAAGCGGTTACGATCAATAGTGAAGGAACTGCGACATCTAAAGTAGAAACCTTAAACTATCGGTTATCCGACTGTCAGCCCATTTTCAACAGCAGCAATCAATGCGTACAGTGGTATGCTTCCAATAATACTGCATTGACATTCTACACACTGGATCCCTATGGACTTTCGGAAAACAACACACTGGAAACACTGTACGGCGATGTTAATCTGGACGGCGAAATCGACATCACAGACTGCGTATTACTGAACAAGTGCCTTGCCGGAGCTGTGGACCTGAACAAAACTGCAAAGCGGAATGCCGACATCGACCAGAATGATGAAATTGATACGTCTGACACGATCTATCTTCTGCAATTTTTGATTCGTGTGATCGACACGCTTCCGGTTTCAAAATAATCAGGGCAATACCGCACAAAGATTGTGCGACAGATGCGTCGTCAAATTTTTCGTCAGATGAAACAAAAAGCGGAGTGAATACTGGATGTATTCACGAGCATTTTTGTGAAATATGACGGGAAATTTGCAAGCAGATGGCGTGCAAAGTCGCCAGACGCTCTTTGTGCGGTATTGCCTCAGCCAAAACTGAGGAAAACACTGAAAGTGTTGCCTTACATGTATTCATTTTTACGCAGACATAATCAATAAGAAAACGCTGAACGGTCTTATGCACAAGATCGTTCAGCGTTTTGTTTTTTTAGGGAAACTGGTGTTTTCTTTACTTTGCGATCCAGCAATCCATTTCTGCCTGACCGCTGAATACAAAGTACAAATCCTGATTTCCGGTAAGTCCCTGCACCGCAGCCGAAACTTCGGACAGCTTGCCGCCTGCTGGAATCTCGGCATACCCCACAGCCTTTCCCGTAGGAGAACCAGTGCAGATCTTCACTGCACAGCCGGACTTTGAAGATGCTGTCAGAATGATCTGCGATGCACCCTTGGAAAAATCAACACTGCTGACCTTGATCCAGTCGCCCTTGTCAATTTCCGTGACAACTGTATCACCCAGTCCACGAACATTGATGCCGGCTTGGTCGGACATCATCTCCGCCGGATTCTTGACGTAGGGATTCACAGACTTCTGCTGTGCGATTCCTTTCATTGTGCCGGTAACCGTATTGATTTTCGTACCGGTCATTGTGATCTGATCCACCTGCGGACTGCGATAATTGCCCTCGATCCCCATTGCCTTTTCTACGCTGCGGTTGTGATAGAACAAGTACAGCTGTCCATTTACCGCACAGATGGAATGATGATTGTTGCCGTACAGTCCGAAAAACTTCCCCTGATTCGGGAACAGTTCTCCGCCGTAAGTATACGGACCGAGGGGGTTGCTGGCAGTCATATACTCAATGGCACCGCTGGTCATTCCGTAGGAATTTCCGGAAGTATTCCAGTTGGAACAGTAGGTGTAATAGTAGGTGTCACCAATTTTATTGATACCGGAATCCTCGAACAGATACGGTGCTTCAATGGTCACCGGCGTTCCGGCAAGACTGATCATATCCTCGCCCAGTTTCACCACGCGGGAAGTTCCCGGCATAGCATCTTTTCCGTCCGGCACACCGCCGCCGAAACAGAGATAACCGGTTCCGTCATCGTCTACCATAACTGCCGGATCAAACAGCCATGTTATATCACCGCAATTGGGTGTGGCTCTGGTAATCAGTGCCTTTCCCAGCGGATCGCTCCACGGACCAGTGGGGCTGTCTGCGGTCAGCACGCTGACACCATTTCCGCCGTTACAGAAATAGAGGAAAAACTTTTCCTTGCCATTGATGGTCTTGTGTGCGGCACAGGGTGCCCAGGAACAAGTTGCCCATTTGGCGATTCCCTCTGTACCTGCCACCGGAATCGCACCATGATCGATCCAGTTTACCATGTCGTCAGAGGAGATACAGTTGATCTTGTTGACTTGTGCGTAGGTATTTTCGGTGACATTTCCATTGCTGTCATACTCAATGACATCGTTGGTGGTGTAGACATACACTCTGCCGTTATACTCCATGACACCAGGGTCAGCTCCGAACCGCTGGGTAAACAGCGGGTTATTTTCCCCTTCTGCTTTATAGCTGGCAGCTGGCGTAATTCCGGCAAACAGCTTTTCCATTGCTGCTGTATCCACTATTTTTTCTGCAATCGGAAATTCTGTGATTTTTCCCAGCAGATAATCCTGAATCAGCTGGAGATCTGTACGGTTTACGCTGCCGCTCTGGTCTACGTCTGCTGCCAGACTTGCTGCATTGCCGGAAAATGCACCGGAAACGCCCTGCCGTGCCAGTGCCAGATCCATGCCGTTAATGACACCGTCTGCATTGACATCGCCCAGATGAAACGGCTTGGATTCCCCTGCACCGATAATGGACGTTCCACCCACAGCACCGATCGCCTCGTCCAGATAGAAGTTATTTGTACTTTCTGCGGTTTCCACATACAGCACCATATTCGTGGCATCTGCCGGAATCTGATAGTTTTTGTTGGCAAGCTGCACCCACTCGCCCTTGACGGCTGTTCCCTCTGCCACAGTGGCGTACTGTGCTTCGCCGTTGGCATCGGTATATGCCAGTTTCAGGAAAAACTGGTCAGTTGCATCGCCGTCAAAATATTCCACGTTAACGCTAAAGCTGTATTCTTTTCCCGGCACAAACGCCTTGGGATTCAGTGTTCTTCCTGCACCATTCCACGCAGCCGTCCGGTTCTGCACCAACAATGCTTCACTGCCCACATAGGCGGTTCTGCCGCTGGTGAGAACATCTGCACTGCCTCTGCCTTCCCAGCTGTCTGTATCGCCCTCAAATGTGCTGTGGAAATACCAGCCGTATTCATTCGGTTCAATGGGTTTGTCATTGCCGCCGGGGTTGCTGCCGTCGCCCCACTCCGACTGGGGGATCATAGAGGTCAGTGTGGTATATGCCAGCTTCGGCTGATGATTGGTATCATACAGCAGCGGAGTGTTCTCCGTTTTGATCCATGTGTTGGCATCGTTCGGCCCCCAGATGCACACAGCGGTCACTCTGCCGTCTGAGCTGGGATTTTTGTTCCAGTCCATGGCTGCCTGAAAGATCGCCTTGTACTTATCCGCCTGCTGCTGGAGGGTATACTTGCCGTTTTCCATGGTGATGTCCAATTCTGTGATCTGTACATCACAGCCAATGGACAGGAACTTTTTCATTGCTGTGGTGTATGCCGACACGCCGGAAAAACCGTCATAATTGGCGTTGATGTGGGACTGCATGCCAATGCCGTCCAGCAAGCCTTTTTCATAGAGGGACTTGCACATACTATAAATGGCATCTCGTTTGTGATCCCAGTACTCATTGTAATCGTTATAGTAAAGGGCACAGCCTTCCGGTGCATATTTCCGTGCATAGGTAAAGGCTTTTTCCACAAAGGCATTACTGCCGTAGACCTGTACCCACGGTGATTGTCCGCTGATGTTCTCGCCCGGCTCTCTGGTGCCGCCGTTGTTGGCGGTACGGTTGCTGTCGTCGCTGATACACTCATTCGCCACATCGTAGGCATAGAGATTCAGATCCGGATACTGGGTCTTGATTGCCGCAAACATATTTTTGATGTAGCTTTCCATACGCTGATCCATGACCGCCGAGGAAACCCAGTTTCCGCTGGCATTGAAGTTTTCCTTGAAAAACCACAGCGGTGTCTGGCTATGCCACACCAGCGTATGACCACGCATGGCAATATTGTTATTGACGCAGAAGTCCATGATGCTGGCAGCATTGTTCAGAGAAACGCCGATATTTGTTCCGCTGCACTGAGACTGCACCAGCGTTGCATCTGGCTTGGTTTCGTTCTCGCACTCGATGCTGTTATAGTCCTTCAGCACGCTGGCAGTAATAGTGGAGTTCTTCACAGTACTGCCATTGAGAATATTGCCCACCCGAAAATAGTCGGCAAACTCGTCTTTCAGCCCCTTTTCCGCAGTCGCCGCAGAAACCAAGCTGCTGTCCGACTTTCCTGTGACGGTAACATCATCAAACACAAAATCGTTGGTGCTGTCCGTGGTGATAGTCAGCCGGAATTCGCCGCTGTTTTCTGGTGCACGATAAGAAGCGGAAAGCTTCGTCCATTTGCCGGCTCTGGTCTGTTTTGCTGTCAGTTCGGTTTCCGTTTCCTGTGCAGTGTCCAGATCTGCACAGGAAAGAGACAGGTGAAAACGCTCCGCAGTTTCACTGTACACCCACACGCTGTATGTGTAGGTTTCTCCACCGGAAAGATAGAAGCCCTTTTCTGCACTGGCACCGTCAGACGTGCCGGTTCGTCCGGTAACAGACATACCACGGGACGTGTTGTGACCGATACCGTCTTCTGCTGTCAAAGCTACAGCATCATTGCTGCCGTACCAGCCGCCGTAGTTGACTTCAAAGTCGTTGCTAACCAGCTCTGCCGCAGATACTGTTCCTGAAATTGCCGGAAAACAGGATAATGCACCTGCACTGCACAGCATCGCAGTCAGTCCTGCCAGCCATTTTTGCTTGTTCATACAAAAAATTCCTCCTTTTGTTGATGTAAACTTCGATTCAAACTACATTTATTGTAACAGAAGGAGGATTTCTTGTATTGCAGGATTGTCATGCAATTTATATATTTGTAAAGTAAATTTTATCCCTGCGATTTCCGAAATTCTGTCGGTGTCATGCCGTGAACTTCTTTGAAAACTCGTGTAAAATGGCTCTGGGACGAGAACCCCAGCAGACTGCTGATCTGAGAGAGATTTTGCTCTGTTTTCAACAGCAGTGTTTCTGCCTCCTGCATTTTTTGCTGCTGGATAAAATCAGACAGTGTCCTGCCTGTTTGCTTTTTGAATTCCGTAGTCAGTCCGCCGCGGCTTTTGCCACAGTATGCTGCGATGTCTGCGGTGCGGATCGGTTCTGCCATATGGTTGCGGATATACTGCAACACATCTCGCACCAATCGGGACTGGCTGCCGCCGCACTGTTTCAGCTTTCGCACCTGATCGGCATAGTCCAGGATCATGTGATACTGCAAGTTCTTGATGCGTTCCATGTCCGGCAGGGATTCGCATTTGGAAATGTAGCGTTCCTCCGTTTCTAAAACTTCTTCGGCAGGCAGACCAGCCTGGATCGCCGCACGGGAAACAATGGTTTCCAGCCGAATGAAAAAATTCCTGTGATGCCGCAGCAGCTGCGGTGCAAGCTGTCCGGAACGAACTGCCGGAATTTTTGTTGCACCATCGATCAGACCGTCTACGTCGCCCTGCTGCACCTTCCGAATGATGTCCTGCTCAATCGACAGAGAACGCATGTGTCCTTCTGGATTTCTGTTTTCCGGATCGGACAGGATTTCATTTTCTTTCATTTCTGCTGTAATGGTTTTCTGTTCCCTTTGCTGGATCCGCAGATCAGAAATGTCGTACATGGTTCGGTTGACTGTGAAATTGTACAGGATCATTGCCTGCAAAAGGGTATCCGGATGCATTCCCGAAAGCGTTTTTATCTCAGCTGCAAACACAGAAAACTGTTCCGGCTGCAAATGCAGCGAACCTCCCAGCTTTTTCAATTCGTGTTCCAAAATTGCCAGTTCGCTGACTGGTCCGGCGACAAAACAGTACGACTGATGCCGGACATAGCCATAGTAAAACATATCGTGATAGGCAAAATAGCCCAGTGGTGCGGTTTCCTGCAAAAGTGCATCAATGCAGAGAGTCACAGGATCTGCTGCCAGCTGCACCGGAGAATAGGTGTAGATCTCCTCCCGCTGTCGGTGGAGGCGTACCGGCAGTCCAAACATATTGGAAAACTGCCGGCTGAAATAGCAGAGCTGTGATTCGGTGAAGATCGGCTGCACAGAAGGTCGTTCAGACATGGCAGAGTTTTCACTCCTCTCTTTGTAAAGGCAATACCGCACAAAGAGCGTCTGTCGCACAATCTTTGTGCAGTATTGCCTAAAATTCTCACTGGCGAAGTTTTAGTCAATACAATCATAATTGATAACAATATTATACTATATTTTGTGAAGTATGTCAATATACAAAAATCCGCTGAAATTCGTTACAAAAGGAAAACCCGAGATTCCACATGAGAATCTCGGGTTTTTATAGGAAATCAGATGAAACAAAATGTCATAAATTAGAGAAATGCTGTGCAATGCTCCTACAGGCTTTGCGTAGCGTACAGCCTTGCTTACTGTGTTTATTATAGCAATTTCATATTGCGTTGTATATCATTTTTGTCATGTACTTTTGCATTATTGTCATATGATCTTGTGTAAATGTATACCTGCGGAACTTTAGGGCAATACCTTGTGTGGTATTTCTTTACTTTTGAGCATCTTTTGCGAGAACCTCATCAATGGTATTCTGAAGTGTACTGAGATTTTCGTCATTGTCAATGCCGCCCATAAGTGCTTCGCCCACGATATTGCCGTTTCTGTCAATGACATACGTTGTCGGGAACGCAGTGACACCCAGTGCAAATTTTCCGGCATCGCTGTCAGAATCAAAATAGATGTTCCGATATTTCGCTCCCTTTGTTTCCAGAATTTGTTTCGCCGTCGCAATATTCTGCTCGTCACCGTCAAGTGCACCGACATTTACACCAAGCACTTCACCGCCCTGTTCTTTGATGCGATCATTCAGGGCATTCATTTCACTGAGTTCCTCCACACAGGGTTTGCATTCATTGAACCAGAAATTCACCACTGTCACAGCATTCTCTGCGAAAACGCTGCTGTCCACCTTGTTTCCGTCCAGATCTTTTCCCTCAAACTGCGGGAATGCAGTGCCAGACGCATCGCTGGTCTGCTCCTCAGAAGAATCCGTCGGAAGTGCTGCGATCTCCTCTTCAATTTTGCGGATCTGTTCTGCATCTGATTTCAGCGTTTCATATTCTGCATCAGTAAACTGATCCTTTGCACCGTCTACAGCAGCCATCAGCACATCGCCGTAGTTCGAACTCAGCGTGTCCTCTGTGACATTTTTGCTCATAGATGCAAACACCTTTTCCCACAGATCATTGTTTTTTGCCATGATCGCATTTTCCTCATCCAAAAGTTCCTGTGAAGATTTTCCGGATGTTTCTGCTTCGCCGGATACTTCACTGGACACGCTTGAAGAATTATCCTTTACCGTACTGCCGCATCCGCTGAGCGGGACAGAAAGTGCCAGACAAGCTGCTAACATCATCATCAGATTCTTTTTCATTTTCATTTTTTAAGCTCCTTTTTTTCTGTTGAAATTTTTTTTGCCTTTGATAGATCTCCAAAACCATATTGATAACATATGGCATGGGTCGGACAGGATTTCATACACATGCCGCAGCGGATACACTCGGCATGGTTGGGCTGTTTGGTAACATCGACATCCATTTTGCATGCCTTTGCACAAGCTCCGCAGGATACGCATTTGTCTTTGTCCACCTTCATCTGAAAAAGCGATACCCGATTCAAAAGTGCATAAAATGCTCCCAGCGGACACAGCCATTTGCAGAACGGGCGGTAGAAAAACACACTGCCAAGTATCACAGCCAGCAGGACAAATGCTTTCCATGAAAAAAGTGCACCAAGTGCCGTGCGGATTCCTTCATTGGTGATCGACAACGGAATCGCACCTTCCAGCACGCCTTGCGGACAAAGGTATTTGCAGAAGAACGGATCCCCCATTCCCAGCTCATTGACGACTACCATCGGGAGAAGAATCACCATCACCAGCAAAATACCATATTTCAGATAACGCAACGGTTTCAGCTTTTGAGTAGAGAGCTTTGGCGACGGGATCTTATGCAAAAGCTCCTGAAACCAGCCGAACGGACACAGAAATCCACAGATAAATCTCCCCAGCAAAACACCAAGCAATATCAATATTCCAGTGACATAGTAAGAAAACTTGAATTTCGATGACCCTACAACTGCCTGAAATGCCCCGATGGGACAAGAGCCTGCTGCTCCCGGACAGGAATAACAATTCAATCCCGGCACACAGGCGTATTTTCCCTTTCCCCGATTCAGAGAACCATTCAAAAAATTGGGAAGATGCATGTTGGTCAGAAGTGCTGCTGCTGCCTGAATCCAACCGCGAAACCGTGCAAGAATGTGCACATTTTTTTTGTTGATCTGTTTGTTCTTAGCCAATTCCAACACACTCCATACACAGGCGGATCGCTTTTGAAAAAACTGTCTGGGCTTCCTCCCGCCAGATGCCAAAGATGAGCATCGCTATTCCCGCAAGAAGAAGCAGCACTTGCACTGCCGCTTTTTTGAATACCATTTGTTTCCCTCCAATGCTTTGATGACACCAGTATACATCATGCGATATAAAATCTGCGTTAAGAGAAATTTAACACAGATTTTATCTGCGTCTGTTATAATAAAGGTAAAAATTATAAGAGCCTGTTTTGTATCCCGCCCCGAACACTGCTCCATGGCAAGGCTTTTAACGGTAAACCATGTGAAAAAAGATACAGAACAATCTCTGGGGAGCATGCTATGAGACTTTTCGTAATAGAAGATGAACAATCCCTGCGGGAGGACATCACAAAAAAATTACAGCGTTCAGGATATGAAGTCGATGCCTGCGGCGATGGAGAAACAGCTTCAGAATATCTGTCTGTGGAATATTATGATTTGATATTATTAGACCTGAACCTTCCTAAGATCGATGGAATGACGCTTCTCCGCAGCTTCCGGAAAGAAAATCAGGAAACGCCGGTATTGATCTTATCCGCACGAAGTGAAATTGCTGACAAAGTGGAGGGACTGGATGCAGGGGCAAATGATTACCTTTCGAAGCCATTTCACCTTGCAGAACTGGAAGCCAGAATCCGCAGCCTGACACGCCGGCAGTTCATTCAGCGGGATGTACGCCTGCAATGCGGACAGATCGTATACGACACCAAAAGTCGTACTGCAACAGCAGACGGTGTTGTAATCAATCTGACACGCAAAGAAACCGGCGTACTGGAATATCTGATGCTGCATCAGGGCAGACCCGTCAGTCAGGAGGAACTCATTGAACATGTATGGGACAGCAGCGTGGACAGTTTCAGCAATTCGATTCGTGTCCACATTTCTGCACTCCGGAAAAAACTCCGTGCAGTTCTTGGCTATGACCCCATTCGGAATCGAATCGGAGAGGGTTATGAAATAGAAGGAGAATCAAAATGAAGCGAATGAAACGACTGTCCTTTCAATGGAGAATCACACTGCTGACTGCCATTTTGATTGCCGGAACTTGTATATGTTCCAATCTCCTGCTCTATCGTTCCGGTACGGTCGGCATAGATTCGCTGAATGGCTTTGTCATGGAATATGATCCTGAAAGTTCCGATGTTCTGAAAATTGAATTTGATGATCAGCAGATGTCCGCATTTCTCCATCAGTTTTCGCAGGAAATTTACGATGTGAAAGCAGAATTCGGAAGAAAATGCTGGTATATCACAGCCGCAGTCACACTGCTTAGTGCAGCGATCGCATATTTTGTAAGCGGCAGAGCACTCAAACCGCTGAAACAATTTTCAAAGCAGACAGAAAACATCAATCAGGACAATCTTACCAGCACCCGTTTTGATGAAAACACCGCAGCAGAATTTCAGCAGCTGAGCCGCTCAGTCAATCATATGCTTGACCGGCTGGCACTTTCCTTCGACTTACAGCGTCAGTTTGCAGGAAATGCTGCACATGAATTGCGTACACCGTTGGCAATGATGCAGACAAAATTGGAACTGTTCGCCGAAGAACATTCTGACAGCTGTGCAGAAACCGCAGAACTGGTCCAATTTCAAATCGATCAGGTGGACCGCCTGACTGCCCTTGTCCGCACGCTTCTGGAAATGAGCAATTTGCAGTCTGTTTCACGTTCCGATGAAATCGAATTGGCACCGCTGGTTGACGAGATCCTGACAGATCTCACCACGCTTGCGGAACAGAAAAATATTACACTGCATCAAAACTGTGAGGACGTTCATATGATCGGCAGTGATGCGTTGATTTACAGACTGCTGTTTAATCTCATTGAGAATGCGATCAAATACAATCATACAGGCGGCAGCGTAACGGTTTCTATCCGGAAGGAACAGCATCAAGCATTGCTGCATATTGCAGACACAGGCTGTGGGATTCCGGAAGCATACAGAGAGAGTATTTTTCAGCCATTTTTTCGTGTGGATAAATCAAGAAGCAGGCAAATGGGCGGTGTCGGTTTAGGGCTTGCCCTTGTGAAAGAAATTGCAGTATTGCATGGCGGGAATGTCTGTGTGGAATCAAGTTCAGAAAAAGGAACGACTTTCGCCGTAAGATTGCCATTGATCGGGAAAGTGGAATAGGACTGTTTGACAAATATACGGATTTTTCAGGCGAGCCCTAAGGCAATACCGCACAAAGATTGTGCGACAGATGCGTCGTCAAACTTTTCGTCAGATGAAACAAAAAGCGGAGTGAATACTTGATGTATTCACGAGCATT
>ERZ827496.2111-NODE-2111-length-20814-cov-9.134978_pt1 | contig 20814 bp, 20 predicted proteins | sample MGYA00519769_ERZ827496 | MGnify/ENA primary metagenome ERZ827496 (study PRJEB31778, sample SAMEA3449327) | human gut metagenome | biome: human gut; feature: human-associated habitat; material: faeces | place: United Kingdom | collected 2010/2012 ...
CCATTTGTTAGACAGTATGGTATACTGTTTAGGAAATGGGGTGTTTTTGTATGCCGAAAGGGCAACGCAAGTACAATGGAACGCAGAAAGTAGAAATCATAGAACGGATCCGCAGTGAACAACTGAGCTTTCACGAAGCATCCAGGGAGTACGACGTTCCCAGACGAACACTTCAAGACTGGGAACGAATCTATTTGGAAGAAGGAAAAGAAGCTCTTCTGGTAGAACGGCGCGGTCGAGCTTGTGCCGCCAGCGGAACGCAGAAGGGGCGAAAGCCGAAATTAGACAAGCAGGTAGAAGAAGATCTCATTGCAGAGAATCAACGGCTTCGTATGGAGATCGACTATTTAAAAAAATTGAGAGCCTTGGTGCTGGAAGAGGAACGCCAAAACAGAAAGCACAAGTAGTTCAGGAACTAAGGCAGAAATATCCGTTGAAAGCACTGCTGCAGCTTGCCGGGCTTCCTCGCAGCACGTTCTACTACTATTTGCGTCAGTCTCATAAGCCAGCGAAGTACCAAATGGTGAAAGCGGAGATCATTACAATCTTCAACAAGAACAAAAAGCGTTACGGCTACCGTAGAATTACACAAGAATTGCATAACAACGATATTTGTGTCAATCACAAGACGGTACAGAAGCTTATGAAACAGTTAGGCTTGGTCTGCCATGTTCGTGAAAGAAGAAAATACAATTCTTACAAAGGTGAGATTGGCGAAGTGGCTCCAAATCTGCTGGAACGGCACTTCAAAACAAACGAACCAAATCGTAAATGGGTTACGGATGTTACGGAGTTCAAGGTAAACGACCAGAAGCTCTACCTGTCACCGATCATTGATTTATTCAATGGAGAAGTGGTCAGCTATAACCTTAGCCGCCATCCTAATTTCAAGCAAGTCACGGACATGCTGGAAGATGCTTTTCAGAAGCTGCCCGACAAAGTAGACAATCTTATTCTACACTCAGACCAAGGTTGGCAATACCAGATGAAGCCTTACCAGAACCTGTTGAGAGCGAAAGGCATTACGCAAAGTATGTCCCGGAAAGCCACTTGTCTGGATAATGCGGTTGCTGAAAACTTCTTTGGCTTGCTCAAGACGGAACTGTTCTATTTGGAAAAATTCGATTCCGTTGAACAGCTCGAAAAGGCCATTGTTGAGTATATCGACTACTACAACAACCGCCGAATCAAATTAAAACTAAACGGCCTGAGCCCTGTGCAGTACAGGATTCAGACCGTTGGGGCCGCTTAATTTGATTTTTGTCTAACTTTTGGGGTTCATTTCAAAAAGTATGCCGCTTTTTTGTGGTGCGAACCGTGCAGGAAGTGCGCGTAAAAAAACATGAAATTTTGAGATCTTGCACCGAAAATTCCAACTGCGGCTGCTCCGGCGTGCTGGGGCATGTGGAGCAGCCGGGTGTATCTGACCGCAGCGGCACCCCTGCAGACGCAGGCGGAAACGACGGCACAGCTTCACGAAAAGAAATTCCTGCCCGGCTTTGCGGAGGATGCCTGGGAAACGGCGTCTCTGGACAGCAAGACCGAACTGGCAAAGCAGCTGGCCGCCTATGAGTTTGCCATGCTGGGGGTGCCGGACGGGACAGAGGTCACGGTCCAGCCGCTCGACGAGGACCGGTTGGGCTACTACAGCGCTGCTTCCCGGCAGATCGTGCTTTCCCGGTCTGTGCTGGAAAGCGGGACTGCCCAGGAGACCATGGACACCATCGCCCACGAGGCGTTTCATGTGCAGCAGGCTTATGTGGTGGAAAACATCGACTGGGACGATGCCGCGACCCAGGCGGCCTACTACGACCAGGCCAGACGATGGCTGCGGAACGATCAGAATGGGTACGTCTCGGGCGATGAGGACATCCTGAGCTATTACTTCCAGCCGGTGGAGGTCGATGCCAGAGCCTATGCAGCGGAAGAGACCGAGCGCCTGCAGGGGCTGATCGACAAAGAGTTGCAGAAAGAGACCTGACAAGAAAAGCAGAGCATCCCGCAGAAGGGGAGCGCTCTGCTTTTTCAATATTCCCGAAACGCCGGTTCTGCGGTATAATGGAGCCGGATGGACCGGCCTGCCGTGTCGGACGCGGACCGGAAACGAAAGGAGCTCTTGTTTATGGAAAAAACGCTGCGCAGCTGCGCGGATCAGATCGTGGAAGCCAGCATCCGGGCGGTGCTGCCGGACGAGGCGGTCCGTCGTGCGCTGAAGGATTTTCACCCGGAAGGGCGCACGGTGCTGGTGGCCGCCGGAAAAGCCGCATGGCAGATGGCACATGCTGCCGTTGCCGTGCTGGGGCATGTGGACGGCGGTGTGGTCGTGACCAAATACGATCATGTAAAAGGGAAGATCCCCGGTGTGACCTGCTGCGAGGCAGGCCACCCGGTGCCGGACGCCAACAGCTTTGCCGCCACCCAGAAGGCGCTGGAGCTGGTGCAGGGCCTGCAGCCAGGGGACACGGTGCTGTTCCTGCTTTCCGGCGGCGGAAGTGCACTGTTTGAAAAGCCGCTCATCCCTGCAGAGGAGCTGCAGGACATTACGTCCCAGCTGCTGGCCAGCGGCGCAGACATCGTGGAGATGAACACCATCCGCAAGCGTCTGTCTGGCGTCAAGGGCGGGCGGTTCGCGCAGGCTTGCGCCCCGGCACAGGTGTTCAGCATCGTCCTCAGCGACATTCTGGGCGACCCGCTGGATATGATCGCCAGCGGCCCGGCGGTGCCGGATACCTCCACCTGCGCCCAGGCGCTTGCCGTTGCCGAAAAGTATCATCTGGCACTCTCAGCACAGACCCGGGCCCTGCTGGCGCAGGAAACGCCCAAAACGCTGGACAATGTGACCACCCGGATCACCGGCAGCGTGCGGGAGCTTTGCCGTGCCGCGGCCAGTGCCTGCCGGAATCTGGGATATGAACCGGTTCTCCTGACCGACCAACTCTGCTGCGAGGCACGGGAAGCAGGCAGCTTTCTTGGCTCCATTGTCCGCACCCAGGCAGGGCAGGGGAAAAAGCTGGCCTACATCGCGGGTGGCGAGACCATCGTTCACCTGACGGGCAAAGGGCTTGGCGGAAGAAATCAGGAGCTGGCCCTTGCGGCTGCACCTGCCATTGCCGGGCTGAACGCGGCGGTGTTCTCTGTGGGCAGCGACGGCACAGACGGCCCCACCGATGCCGCCGGCGGCTATGTGGATGGGGATACCCTTGCCGCGCTGGAGGCCGGGGGCTGGAGCGGATACGCTGCTTTGCAGAACAACGATTCCTACCACGCCCTGAAAGCAGTGGATGGCCTGATCATCACCGGGGCAACGGGCACCAATGTCAACGATGTGGCGGTGGCCCTGATGGGGAAAAAACACCGCCTGTGAGCCCGGAAGTTTCCCCGGAGTGGTGATTGCATTCCTCCGTTGAGTATGTTATACTGAACAGCGAACTGAATAGAAAACAGCAGGTGCGTACCGCCCGCGGCTCTGGCCGGGGGCAGGCACGTTAAAAGGGAAGCGGGTGCAAATCCCGCACGATCTCGTCACTGTGATAAGGGAGTTTACCGCCAGGGTGCAGCTGCACCGGTCACTGGAACGTATGTTCCGGGAAGGCGGTGGTGGATGTTGAGCTTTCAGCCAGGAAACCTGCCCGCTGTTGGTACGGGGGCGCAAGCCCCAGATCACGAGGAATTGGTTGTACCCAAAAAGCCTGAAAAAACTGAAAAGGGCCTTTTTGCTTTGCCATCCCGCAAGCAGAAAGGCCCCTTTTGTTTTGCCGGGCACTCTTTCCTGTACCTTCTGTTCAGCAAAAATCATGTTCAAAAACAGGAAAGGAACGAACAAAAATGAGAAAACGCACCATCCACAAAGCAGCGGCCGCTCTGACCGCTCTGGCCCTCTGCGCCGGTGTACTGACCGGCTGCGGCGGTGCCGCAAGCAGCACCACTGCTTCCAGCACGGCAGGATCTGCTGCCAGCAGCGAGGTTTCCGGCGAGGAGGCTGACGAATTGGCCGCAAAGAACGTTGCAGACCTGATCGATGCCATCTATGTGCAGGAGCGCACCGATGACACCGATGCCCAGTGTGAGGCCGCCAAGGCCGCATGGGATGCCCTGACCGATGCCCAGAAGGAGCTGGTCGAGGGCGAAGAGGCTGACCCTGACTACTTTGGCCGCGACACCGGCGATGCTTCCAAGGACGACAGCCGCAATCAGGACGACATCGGCGAGAATGAGCTGCTGGTGGTCTCCTTCGGTACTTCCTTCAACGACAGCCGAGTGAAGGATATCAAGGGCATCGAGGATGCGCTGCAGGCCGCTTATCCCGATTGGTCTGTCCGCCGTGCCTTCACCGCACAGATCATCATCAACCATGTTCAGGCCCGCGACGGCGAGAAGATCGACAACATGCAGCAGGCTCTGGACCGCGCTGTGGCCAACGGCGTGAAGAACCTGGTCGTCCAGCCCACCCACCTGATGCACGGTGCAGAGTACGACGAGATGATGGAGATGATCGACGAGTACAAGGACAAGTTCGAGAGCGTCGCCGTTGCCGAGCCCCTGCTGGGCGAGGTCGGTGCCGACGCTGCCGTCATCAACGCCGACAAGGAAGCTGTTGCCAAGGCCGTTACCGCTGCCGCTGTGAAGGATGCCGGTTTCGACAGCCTGGAGGCCGCTGCTGAGGAGAAGGTCGCCTTTGTCTTTATGGGCCACGGCACCTCCCACACCGCAAAGGTGAGCTACAGCCAGATGCAGACCGCCATGCAGACCCTGGGCTACAGCAACGTGTTCATCGGCACGGTGGAGGGTGAGCCCGAGGAGACCGCCTGCGAGAACGTCATCGAGGCTGTCAAGGCCGCCGGTTACACCAAGGTCATCCTGCGCCCCCTGATGGTCGTTGCCGGTGACCACGCCAACAACGATATGGCCGGTGCGGATGACGATTCCTGGCTGAGCCAGTTCCAGGCCTCCGGTGACTTCGCGTCCGTGGAGTGCCAGATCGCCGGTCTGGGTGAGATCGAGGACATCCAGCAGCGCTACATTGAGCACACCAAAGCCGCCATTGATTCCCTGAACGGCTAATATTCCGCATTCCAATGCCCGAAGGGAGAGATCTTTTCGGGCATTTTTTATGGAGAGCTTCCCCGCATGAGGAGAAACACTCCCATTTCAAATTCTGAATTTCTGAGGTATTTTGTTTATGCACTGCAAACAGTTTGTTTCCCTGTCCGTTGCTTCTCTGATGCTGGCCGCCGTCCTCACCGGCTGCGGCGGGGCTTCTTCCACTGCTTCCTCTGCTGTCAGCTCGGAAGCCGCTTCTGCCGTGAGCGCTGCCGCCGCATCCGAGCCTGCCGAAGCCGCCTTGCCGGATGGCGTGTACACGGCTGAGTTCGACACCGACAGCGGCATGTTCCACGCCAACGAAGCCTGCAATGGCATGGGCACCCTGACCGTGGAGAACGGGCAGATGACCTTCCACGTCAGTCTGGCCTCCAAGAAGATCGTCAACCTGTACGTTGGCATGGCCGCCGATGCCGAGGCCAACAAGGCAGATTGGCTGCTGCCCACCACCGACACCGTCACTTACTCCGACGGCACCTCGGAGGAGGTCTACGGCTATGATATCCCCGTGGCCGCTGTGGACGAGGACTTCCAGCTGGCACTCCTCGGGACCAAGGGCAAGTGGTATGACCACACCGTGAGCATCCGCAATGCACAGCCCAAGGCTGAGGAAGCTGCCGAGACCCCTGCGGACGGTGAATACAGCGTCAATGTGACCCTGGAGGGCGGCTCTGGCCGTGCCACCGTGGAAAGCCCTGCCGCCCTGACCGTGGCGGACGGCAAAATGACCGCTGTCATCCGGTGGAGCAGCCCCAATTATGATTACATGATCGTGGACGGCGAGAAGTATCTGCCCACCAACACCGAGGGCAACTCCACCTTTGAGATCCCTGTTTCTGCACTGGACACCCCGCTGGCTGTCACTGCCGATACCGTAGCCATGAGCACCCCCCATGAGATCGAGTATACGCTGACCTTTGCGCTGAACTGATGAAACTGACGAGACAACAATTCCTGCGCGTTCTGCCTGTTACAGTACTGGCTCTGTCGGGTTGCGCCGCCTCCGAAACGGCTCCCGCCAGCACAGAAGAACTGGTCTTTGACCATGCCTGCCCACTGGATTACGCCACACAGTTTACTGCCGACTGCTATGAGGGCGGCTATACCATGCTGACCCTGACCGAATCGGGGGAGCAGTTCCTTGTGACCCCGGAGGATGCCGCTGCGGTGGAAGGCCTGCCCGAGAGCGTGACGGTGCTGCGTCAGCCCATCCGGAACATCTACCTTGTCTCCACCTCGGTGATGGACCTGTTCCTCGCGCTGGATGGGCTGGACAGCGTGACCCTTTCCGGCACCCAGGCGGAGGGCTGGTATCTGGATGAGGCCAGAGCCGCCATGGAGGACGGGCGCATTGCCTATGCGGGCAAGTACAGCGCCCCGGACTATGAAAAGATCCTTGCGGCCAACTGCGGCCTTGCCATCGAGAACACCATGATCTACCACACCCCGGAGGTCAAGGAGCAGCTGGAACGGTTCGGCATCCCGGTGCTGGTGGAGCGCTCCAGCTATGAGAGCGGCCCGCTGGCCCGGCTGGAATGGCTCAAGTTCTGGGGCATCCTGCTGGGGAAAGAGGAGCTGGCGGAACAGGAATTCGCCCGGCAGGTGGAGCGCCTTGCACCGCTGACCGGGCAGGTTTCCACCGGCAAGCGCTGTGCCTTTTTCTCCATCACAGCCAACAACCTTGCCAATGTGCGCAAGGGCGGCGACTATGTGGCCCAGATGATCGAGATGGCGGGCGGTGACTATGTGTTTGCGGACCTGGCCGACAACGGCAACAACCTTTCCACCATGAACCTGCCGCTGGAGGATTTTTACGCCGGTGCAAAGGATGCGGATGTGCTCCTTTACAACAGCACCATTGAGGGCGTGGTGCACACCACCGAGGAACTGGTGGCAAAATGCCCCCTGCTGGCCGAGTTCAAGGCCGTGCAGAGCGGCAGTGTCTGGTGCACCACCCAGAGCTTTTTCCAGCAGAGTACGGCGCTGGTCGATTTTGTGCTCGACCTGCACCGTGTCTTTACGGAGAACGACCCCGCCGACCTGCAATTTCTGAGGAAAGTAGAGTAACCTATGACCAGCAAAAAGCGCCTGATCCTTTCTTACGGCATCCTTGCCCTGCTGCTGGCGGTGCTGTTTGCCGCCAACCTGTTCTGGGGCAGTGTGTCCCTGACACCGGGGGCAGTGCTGGCGGCCCTGACCGGCCGCGGGCAGGACGCTTTGAGCGTGGGCATCATCACCCAGCTGCGCCTGCCCCGGGCCGTGATGGTGGTACTGCTGGGAGCGGCGCTCTCGGCGGCAGGCTACCTGCTGCAGACCTTTTTTGCCAACCCCATTGCAGGTCCCTTTGTTATGGGCATTTCCAGCGGGGCCAAGCTGGCCGTGGCACTGATCATGGTGGCTTTTCTGAACCAGGGCCTGCTCACCAGCTCCCTTACCCTGATCACAGCCGCCTTTGCGGGGGCCATGGCCTCCATGGCCTTTGTGCTGGCGGTCTCCCGGCGGGTGCAGCGGATGAGCATCCTTGTTATCTGCGGCGTAATGATCGGCTACATCTGTTCGGCCGTCACGGAGTTTGTGGTGGCCTTCGCTCAGGACAGCAATATCGTCAACCTCCACAACTGGTCTCAGGGCAGCTTTTCCGGCATGACCTGGGGCAATGTGCGGGCGGCGGCGCTGGTGGTGCTGCCCGCTCTGGCGGCAGCGTTCTGCCTTTCCAAGCCCATGGCCGCCTACCAGATGGGGGAGGCCTACGCCCGGAGCGTGGGCATCAATGTCAAAGCCTTTTCCCGGTTGCTGGTGCTGCTTTCCAGCCTGCTGGCCGCCTGTGTCACGGCCTTTGCGGGGCCCATCTCCTTTGTGGGCATCGCGGTGCCCCATCTGGTCAAGCAGCTGTTCGGCAGCGCAAGGCCGCTGGTGGTGCTGCCCGGGTGCTGCCTGGGCGGGGCGGCCTTCTGCCTGCTGTGCGACCTCATCGCCCGCAGTATGTTTGCCCCCACCGAGCTTTCGATCAGCGCCGTAACGGCAGTATTTGGTGCACCGGTGGTCATCTGGCTGCTGGTGCGCCGGGGTCAGGAGGGTGTGCGATGAAATACCGCTGTGAAACGAAAGAGCTGGCCATCGGCTATGGCAGCGCGCCCCTTGCTTCCGGCATCACGCTGGGGGCGGTGCCGGGGCAGATCCTGGCCCTCATCGGGCCAAACGGCGCGGGCAAATCCACCCTGCTCAAAACACTGGCGGGCCAGCTGGCTCCCCTGGGCGGGGCTGTCCTGCTGGATGGCCGCAGCCTGACCGATTACACCGGTACAGCCCGGGCCCGGAAGCTGGCCCTGATGCTGCCCCACACCCGCCGCACCGAGCTGACTTCCTGCTTTGAGTTTGCCGCTGCCGGGCGCATCCCCTATACCGGGCGGCTGGGCATCCTGTCCGATGCCGACCGGCAGGCCGTGCGGGACGCGCTGGAACTGGTGGGGGCTTCCCCTCTGGCGGGCCGGGATTTCAACTGCATCAGCGACGGCCAGCGCCAGCGCGTTCTGCTGGCCCGTGCCATCTGCCAGCAGCCCGGAGTTCTGCTGCTGGACGAGCCGACCTCTTTTCTGGATGTCAAGGGCAAGATCGAGCTGCTGACCATCCTGCAGAAACTGGCCCATGAGCAGGGGCTGGCCGTGATCGTCAGCCTGCACGAGCTGGACATGGCGCAGAAGATCGCGGATGCGGTGGTCTGCGTGTTCCCGCACAGCGTTTCGGGGGTGCTGACCCCAAAGGAGGCTTTTGCCCCGGAGAACATCCGGGCGCTGTACAGCCTGACCAAGGAGCAGTACGAGGCCGTGTTCGGCCCGGAAAAGCCGGCCGGGCCAAAGTTTGAACATTACGTCCGCAGTGGGCAGAAGCTGCTCCGCTGCGGGTACACCACCGGCACCTGCGCGGCGCTGGGTGCGGCGGGGGCCGCGCGGCTCCTGCTCACCGGCCATGCCCCGGAGAGCGTTGCCCTGCGCACGCCGAAGGGCATCGTGGTGGAGGTGGCACCGCTGTACTGCCGCCCCGCCGGAGCCGGTGCCGAATGCGCCATTGAGAAGGACGGCGGGGATGATGTGGATGTGACCACCGGCCTGCCCGTGATCGCCGCCGTAGAATTGCTGCCCGATACCACCGAGATCCGCATCTCCGGCGGCAAGGGCGTGGGCCGGGTGACCAAGGCCGGGCTGGACCAGCCGGTGGGGGAAGCTGCCATCAACCATGTGCCCCGGCAGATGATCGCCGAGGCCCTGCAAAGGGAAGCCGAGAGCGCCTGCTACACCGGCGGCTTTGCCGTGACCATCTCCATCGAGGGCGGGGAAGAGGTGGCAAAGCGCACCTTCAACCCCCACATCGGGGTCGAGGGCGGGCTTTCGGTGCTGGGAACCAGCGGCATTGTGGAGCCCATGAGCCAGCAGGCGATCCTGGATACCATCCAGCTGGAAATGAACCAGGCCGCTCTCCGGGCGGGCAGCCCCAGGCGGCTCATCCTGGCCCCCGGCAATTACGGGCTGGACTATCTGCACGAAAGATACCCGGAGTTTCACGCTGTTCCGGTGGTGAAAACCTCGAACTTTATTGGAGACACGCTGGATATGGCTGCTGCGGCCCGCTTTGAAGAGGTGCTTCTGGTGGGCCATGTGGGCAAGCTGGTCAAGGTGGCGGGCGGCATTATGAACACCCATTCCCACACTGCTGACTGCCGCACCGAGCTGTTCTGCACCCATGCGGCGCTCTGCGGCGCTTCCCGGGAAGTCTGCGCCGCCCTGATGAACGCTGCCACCACCGATGCCTGTCTGGAACTCCTGGACAGCGCCGGCCTGCGGGCTCCGGTGCTGGAAAGCCTGCTGCGGGCGGTCCAGCTCCACCTTGACCGGCGGGCCTGCGGAGCGTTCCGGGTGGGGGCGGTGCTGTTTTCCAACCAGCACGGCCCGCTGGGAGCCACCGACACTGCCGCACAACTGCTGAACGAATGGAAGGAGCATTGAGATGGTACATTTTGTAGGCGCAGGCCCCGGCGCACCTGACCTCATCACCCGGCGGGGCGCGGCCCTGCTGCAGGAAGCTGACTGCATCATTTATGCGGGCAGTCTGGTCAACCCGGCTCTGCTGGGGCTGGCGAAGCCGGAGTGCGCCGTTTACAACAGCGCCGAGATGACGCTGGAACAGGTGCTGGACGTGATGCGCCGGGTGGAAGCCGCAGGCGGGACCACCGTGCGGCTCCACACCGGCGACCCCTGCCTGTATGGGGCCATCCGGGAGCAGATGGACGCACTGGATGCGGATGGCATCCCCTACGATGATACCCCCGGCGTGTCCAGCTTTTGCGGGGCGGCGGCGGCGCTGAACGCCGAGTACACCCTGCCCACCATCAGCCAGACCGTGATCATCACCCGGATGGAGGGGCGCACCCCGGTGCCGGAAAAGGAGAAGCTGGCCAGCCTTGCCGCCCATGGGGCAACCATGGTGATCTTCCTCTCCATCGGCCTCATCGACAAGGTGCAGCAGGCCCTGCTGGCAGGCGGAGCCTACACGCCGGAGACTCCTGCCGCTGTGGTCTACAAGGCCAGCTGGCCGGAGCAGAAGGTGGTGCGCTGCACCGTGGGCACGCTGGCTGGGAGCACCCGCGCCAACGGCATCACTAAAACAGCGCTCATCGTGGTGGGGGATTTTTTGGGCACCCGGTATGAGCGGAGCAAGCTCTACGACCCAACCTTTACGACGGAGTTCCGCAAGGGGGCAGACCAGTGACCCGCGCCTATCTTGCCTTTACGGAAAAAGGGCTGGCGCTGGCCCAAAAGCTGGCCAGTGCCCTGCCCGGCACCGTAGACCGCTGCGGCCATGGCGGGCCTAGCCTTGCCGATTGGGCTGCAGAGCAGTTCGCCCATGCGGATGCCCTGATCTTTGTGGGGGCTGTGGGCATTGCGGTGCGGGCCATTGCGCCCCACTGCCGGAACAAGGCGGTGGACCCTGCCGTGGTGGTGCTGGACGAGTGTGGTCATTTTGCGGTGCCGATCCTTTCGGGCCATCTGGGCGGGGCCAACGATCTGGCCCGGGCGCTGGCGGCGGTCTGTGGTGCGGTGCCGGTCATTACCACGGCCACCGATGCCAACGGGGTGTTTGCCGTGGATGCGTGGGCCAGGCACCAGAACTGCGCCGTGCTGGAGCCGGGGCGCATCAAGCGCGTCAGCAGCAGGCTGTTGGCGGGCGGTCCGGTGCGATACCGGTCGGAATTCCCCATCGCCGGGCAGGCCCCTGCCGGGGTGGTCCCGGCGGGGGAGGCAGAGCGCGCCGACTTTGCCCTGACCCTTTTCCCGGCGGGCGATGCGCTGCACCTGATCCCGAAGATCGGTGTGCTGGGCATCGGGTGCAGGCGGGGGACAAGCGCCGCACAGCTGGAAGCGGCCTTTGCACAGTTCTGCGCGGCCCACGGCCTTGCAGCAGTGTGCATCACGGCGGCAGCCAGCATCGACCTGAAAGCCCATGAGCCGGGCCTGCTGGAATTTTGCAGAATCCACGGCTGGCCGGTGCAGTTCTATTCTGCCGCACAGCTGCAGAACGCCCCCGGGCAGTTCACACCTTCGGCCTTTGTCCGGAGCGTGACCGGTGTGGACAATGTCTGCGAGCGAGCGGCGGTGCTGGCGGCAGGCGGCACGATCATTCTTCCCAAACAGGCGGGCAACGGCGTGACCTTTGCGCTGGCGCTTCGTCCCTTTGCCCCGGATTGGAGGTGGCAGGATGCCTAATGTTGTTTTTGTTGTCGGGCTTGGGCCCGGGAATCCCCGGTTTCTGACCGCACAGGCGCAGAGCGCCTTAACGCAAGCCGAGGTGCTGTGCGGCTATACGGTCTATCTGGATCTGGTGCGCCCCTACTTCCCGGACAAGCTCTATTATTCCACCGGCATGACCAAGGAAATCGACCGCTGCCGCTGGGCGCTGGAAACGGCCCGGAGCGGCAGGGCGGTGGCGCTGGTCTGCTCGGGAGATGCCGGGGTCTACGGCATGGCAAGCCCTCTGCTGGAGCTGGCCGAGCACTTCCCGGACGTGACGGTGGAGGTGGTGCCCGGCCTGACCGCCGCCCTGAGCGGCGGTGCGGTGCTGGGTGCCCCGCTGGCCCACGATTTCTGTGTGCTCTCCCTCTCTGACCGGCTCACGCCGTGGGAGGTCATTGAGCGGCGGCTGGCGGCAGCAGCCATGGGGGATTTCTGCATCGCGCTGTACAACCCCTCCTCCAAGGGGCGGCCGGACTATCTGGCGCGGGCGGTGCGCATCCTGCTGGCAAACGGCAAAGCACCCGGAACGGTCTGCGGCATCGTGCGGAACATTGGCCGGGAGGGGCAGGAAAGCCGCGTTCTGACGCTGGCTGCGCTGGAAACCACCCCGGTGGATATGTTCACCACCGTGTTTGTCGGCAACGCCCAGACCCGCCAGCTGAGCGGGCGGATGGTCACGCCGCGGGGGTACCGCGCATGAGGGCCGTGGTATTCAGCGGCACCACCGAGGGCCGCATGTTTTCAAAACAGCTGGCCGCACTGGGGGCCGAGGTACTGGTCAGCGTGGCCACCCAGCTGGGGGCCGAGGAACAGGGCGAAAGGTCCGGCATCACCGTCCACTGCGGGCGGCTGACCCCGGAGGAGATGACCGCCCTGCTGCAGGGGGCTGACCTCTGCGTGGATGCGACCCATCCGTATGCGGTGGAGGCCACCCGGAACATCCGGGCAGCCTGCAAAACAGCGGGCACGGAGTACCGCCGCCTGCTCCGGCCCGAAAGCCCGCTGCCTGCCGGGAGCATGGTGTTTGCCTCTGCGGCCCATGCGGCGGGATTTCTGGCCCGAACGCAGGGAAATGTCCTGCTTGCCACGGGAGCCAAGGAGCTTTCTGCCTTTGCTGTGCTGGAACCGGAACGGCTCTTTCCCCGTGTCCTGCCTACCCGGGAGGGCATTGCCGCCTGCGAGGGGGCAGATATCCCCCATAAGAACATCATCGCCATGCAGGGGCCGTTCTCCTATGCGCTGAACCGGGCACTGATGGAGCAGTTTGCCATCCGCTTCCTCGTTACCAAAGATGGCGGCGCGGCGGGCGGCTTTGAAGAAAAAGCCCGGGCAGCGCAGGACACCGGGGCACAGCTCATCGTCATCCGCCGCCCGGCCGAGCAGGGCGAAACGGCGGAACAGATCCTGACACATTGTAAGGAGATGCTGCAATGATCACACTCATCGGGATGGGGTCGGGCACACCGGAAAGCCTGACCGCGCAGGGCCTTGCCGCCCTGCAGAACGCCGGACTGATCCTGGGGGCAAAGCGCCTGCTGGAACAGCTGCCGCAGGGCTGCACGGAACACCGGAAGGCCCTGTATCAGCCTGAGGATGTCCTTGCCGTGCTGGCGGCTGACCCGGAGGTGGATGCTGCCCTTGTGTACAGCGGCGACACCGGGTTTTACTCCGGTGCGGCCCAGCTGCTGCCGATGCTGCGGGCCTTTGGCATCTCCTGCCGGGTGCTGCCGGGGCTTTCCAGCGTTCAGCTGCTGGCCGCTGCGGTGGGCCGCTCCTGGCAGGAGTGGAAGCTGGTCTCGGCCCACGGCTGTGCCTGCGACCCGGTGGCCGAATGCCTGACGGCCGGGGGAAAGCCTGTGTTTTTCCTGACCGGCGGGGCAGAAACGCCTGCCTCCCTCTGCGGCCGATTGGCTGCTGCCGGGCTGGGCGATGCCCATGTGCTGGTGGGGGAAGAGCTGGGCCGGGCAGAGGAAAAGATCCTGTTCGGCACGGCGCAGGAGTTTGCGCAAAAGCAGTTTGCAGGCCTGAGCGTTCTGCTTGTGGAGCATCTTCCTCAGCCGCCCCGGCGGGTGCCCGGCTTCCCGGATGAGGCCTTCCACAGGGGAGAGGTGCCCATGACCAAGCAGGAGGTGCGGGCGGCGGCGCTGGCCAAGCTGGCCGTGCAGCCCGGCGATACCCTGTGGGATGTGGGCGCGGGCACCGGCAGCGTGAGCGTGGAGCTGGCACTGGCCGCACCCCGGGGGCATGTGTATGCCGTGGAGTGTGACCCGGAGGCCTGCGGGCTCATCCGGCAGAACCGGGAAACGTTCCACGCCTGCAACCTGACACTGGTGGAGGGCCGCGCCCCCGCCGCGCTGGCTGACCTGCCCGCCCCGGATGCCGTGTTCATCGGCGGGACCAAGGGGGGCATGGAGGCTGTGGTGGACACGGTGCTTGCCCGGAATCCGAACGCCCGCATTTGCATCTCTGCCATTGCGCTGGAAACGCTGAGCGCCGCCGTGGCCGCACTGACTGCCCACGGCCTTGCTGCGGAGGTAACGCAGATCGCGGTCAGCCGCACCCGGCCTGCGGGCAGGCTCCACCTGCTGATGGCCAATAACCCCATCTTCCTTATCACAGGAGAACGTAAATGATCCAATTTCTTGTGGCCGCGCCCTGTTCCGGCAGCGGCAAAACCACACTGACCTGCGCTCTGCTGGCGGCGCTCAAGCGGCAGGGGCAGATCCCCTGCTCCTTCAAGAGCGGGCCGGACTATATCGACCCCATGTTTCACCGGGCCGTGCTGGGGGTGGAGAGCCATAACCTCGACCTGTTTTTCTCTGCGCCGGAGACGGTGCGCGCGCTCTATGCGCAGGCCGCCGCCGGGCATGGGGCGGCTGTGTGCGAGGGTGCCATGGGCTTTTACGATGGACTGGGCGGCGTGAGTGATACCGCCAGTGCCTGGCATCTGGCCGATACGCTGGGCCTGCCGGTGCTGCTGGTGGTTCAGCCCAGAGGGGCCAGCCTGACACTGGCGGCCCAGATCAACGGGCTGAAGCAGTTCCGCACCCCCAGCCATCTGGCGGGCATCCTGCTCAATGACTGCGCCCCCCATCTGTATGCTCTGCTGGCTCCCATGCTGGAACGGGAGACCGGCCTGCCGGTGCTGGGCTATCTGCCCCACCTGCCGGATGCCGCCCTTGAGAGCCGCCACTTAGGGCTGAAAACTGCCGGGGAGATCGCGGACTTACAGCAGAAGATCAACCGAATGGCCGATGCGCTGGTGATGGATTGGGAGAAGCTTTTTGCCCTGACCGAGTGCGCAGCGCCTTTGGTGCACACCGATCGGCTCCCCCCTGCGGGAGAGCTGCCGCCCCAGGGGGCAGAGGAACAGCGCCCCCGCGTTCCCATTGCCGTTGCAAGGGATGCGGCGTTTTGCTTCACCTACGCCGAAACGCTGGAAGCACTGGAGCGGGCGGGGGCGGAGCTCTGCTGGTTCAGCCCTCTGCAGGACCCCGCCCTGCCGGAGCAGATCGGCGGGCTCTATCTGCCCGGCGGCTACCCGGAGCTGTATGCCGGGCAGTTGAGCGCGAACCGCTCCATGCTGGCCTCTGTGCGCCGGGCTGTGGAGCGCGGTCTGCCCACGGTGGCCGAGTGCGGGGGCTTTCTCTATCTGGGCCAGAGCCTGGAGGATGCCAACGGGGAACGCTGGCCCATGGCAGGCGTCCTGCCGGGGCAGGGCTTCCGGGTGGGGCGGCTGGTGCGGTTTGGATACGCGGCATTGACCGCCCACGCCGACAGTATGCTGTTCCGCGCCGGGGAGCGTCTGCCGGTGCACGAGTTCCACCACTGGGATTCCACAGACAACGGAACCGGCTTTACCGCCGCAAAGCCCAACGGGAAGCAATGGGACTGCGGCTTTGCAAACGAGCATTTCTATGCGGGCTTCCCGCATTTGTATTGGGCGGGCACGGCCCTGCCCCGGCGGTTCGTGGATGCCGCCGCACACTATCATCAAGAGGAACAGGACCAATGACAGAGCTTGAACTGAAACAGCTTCTTTCCAAGATTACCCGGCCGGACGAGACCGCACGCACCGCCGCCCACGCTCACTGGGCCAGCCTGGCCAAGCCGCTGGGTGGGCTGGGCAGGCTGGAGACCTTGTTGGAGGATGCCGCCGCCCTGACCGGCACGGCAGAGCTGGCGTTTTCCCGCCGGGCCGTGCTGGTGCTCTGCGCCGACAACGGCGTGGTGGCGCAGGGCGTGAGCCAGACGGACCAGAGCGTGACCCGGGCCGTGGCCGAGAACCTTGCCGCCCGGCGCACCAGTGTCTGCCAGATGGCAAAAACGGCTCGCTGCGAAGTGGTGCCTGTGGACCTTGGCATGGCCGGGGAGCCGGTGCCCGGGGTGCAGAACTGCCGCATTGCCGCCGGGACGGCGGATTTTACCACCGGCCCTGCCATGACCCGCCAGCAGGCGGTGGATGCCATTGCGGCGGGCATCGGACTTGTCCGGGCGCAGAAGGCGGCGGGGGTGCAGCTGCTGGCCACGGGGGAGATGGGCATTGGCAACACCACCACCTCCAGCGCCGTGGCTGCGGTTCTGCTGGGTCAGCCCGTGGAGCGGATGACAGGCCGTGGTGCGGGCCTTTCCGACACGGGGCTTGCCCGCAAGCTGGATGCCATCCGGCAGGGCATTGCGCGGAATCGGCCCGATGCCGCTGACCCTCTGGACGTGCTTTCCAAGCTGGGCGGGTTCGACATCGCCGGGTTGTGCGGTGTCTTTCTGGGCGGTGCGCTGGAAGGTTTGCCCGTTCTGATGGATGGCTTCATCAGCGGGGTGGCGGCTCTGTGCGCGGTGCGGCTCTGCCCCGCCGCGGAAAAGGCCGTGTTTGCCAGCCACTGCTCCACCGAACCGGCAGCAAGGCTGGTGCTGGAAGCGCTGGGCAAAGCGCCCCTGCTCACCGCCGGGCTCCATCTCGGCGAGGGCACCGGAGCGGTGGCAAGCATCCCGCTGTGGGATATGGCGCTGGCCGTTTACCGCGATTGCTATTCCTTCACGGAGGGCGGCATTACGCCGTACACCCCCCAATGCTGACGCTGATATTGGGCGGTGCCGCCAGCGGCAAAAGTGGGTATGCCGAGAGCCTGGTGCTGAAAACCGCGCTCCCGCGCTATTACATCGCCACCATGCAGGTGTGGGATGCCGAGTGTGCCGCCCGGGTGGAAAAGCACCGGAAGATGCGGGCGGCAAAGCAGTTTGAGACCGTGGAGTGCCCCCTGCATCTGGAGAACATCCGTCTGCCTGCCCGGGGAACTGCGCTGTTGGAGGATCTGGGCAACCTGACCGCCAACGAGCTCTACGACCCCGCCGGGGCAGGAGAAAATGCCGCTTCGGCCATTTTGGAAGGACTGGACCAATTGGCCGGACAATGCGCGCACCTCATCGTGGTCTCCAACGAGGTGTTCAGCGGCGGTGCCGACTACGCAGGCGACACCGGGCGCTACCTGAAAGCGTTGGCGCAGGTGAACAATGCCCTTGCCGCCCGGGCCGACCATGTGGTGCGGGTGGTGTGCGGCATCCCGGTCTATTATAAAGGAGTGGAAAAATGATTGGATTGCAGACCATTGCAGTGGCCTTTGCCATGTTTTCGGCCCTGCCGGTGCCGCAGTTCGCGTGGAATCAGAAAAACATGCGGTATGCCATGTGTGCCTTCCCGCTCATCGGGGTGGTCATTGGCGGGCTGTGGTGCCTGTGCGGCGCTCTGCCCCTGCCGATGCCCGCAAAGGCGGCGGGGTTCTGCCTGATCCCGGTCTGGGTCACGGGCGGCATCCACCTGGATGGCTATGCCGACACCTGTGATGCCCTTTCCAGCTATGGCGACCGGGAAAAGAAGCTGGAGATCCTCAAAGACCCCCACTGCGGTGCCTTTGCGGTGATCCGGCTGTGCAGTTATTTTGCGGCCTACCTTGCCCTTTGCGCCTGCGTGGACTTCACGCCCCGGGTGGGCCTGTGCTGGACACTGGCCCTTGTGCTGGAACGGGCCCTCTCGGGCCTGGCCGTGGCATCGTTCCCGATGGCAAAGAACACCGGCCTTGCCCACACCTTTGCCACGGCGGCGGATCGAACTACTGTCCGCCGGGTGCTGATGGTGCTGGCCGCTCTGCTCAGCGCCGCCCTGCTGGCACTGGGCGGCTGGGCGCTGGTGCTGGCGGTGTTGCTGGTGTTTGCACGCTATCATGTTGTTTCGGGTAAGCAGTTTGGCGGCATCACCGGCGATCTGGCCGGGTGGTTTTTGCAGAAAGCCGAGCTGTGGATGCTGGCGGCGCTGTGTGCCTGCCAGTGGGGAGGACTGTTATGATCTTTATCATCGGGCCGCTGTACAGCGGCAAGCGCACCTTTGCCCAGCGCCTGCCCGGCACCCGCATTGCGGAGGTGCAGGCCCTGGCCGCAGAGGCTGAGGATCTGGAAAAGCTTGCGGAGGAGCTCTCCGCTTATGATATCGTGATGGCCACCGAGGTGGGCGGCGGCGTGGTGCCCATGGACGCAGGGGAGCGGGCCGCACGGGAAGCCGCCGGACGGCTGGCCTGCCTGCTGGCGGCCCGGGCCGGGTGCGTGGTGCAGATGTTCTGCGGCATCCCCACAGTATTGAAAGGAGAACTGCCCCCATGCTGATCTATCTTTTGCGCCACGGCCTGACGGCCTACAACGCCGAAAAGCGCTATCAGGGCCAGCGGGATATCCCCCTGTGCCCTGCGGGCCGCGCCCAGCTGCGGCAGGCTGACCTCCGGCCGGAAACGGTCTATATCACCCCGCTCTGCCGCACCCGGCAGACCGCGGAGGTGCTCTTCCCGGGTGCAAGGCTCGTGGAGGTGAAAGACCTGCAGGAGATGTGCTTCGGCAGCTTTGAGGGCCGCAATTTCATTGAGATGGAGCACGACCCGGATTATCTGGCCTGGGTGAACGCCAACTGCGAAAGCCCCTGCCCGGACGGCGAGACCAAGGCTGTCTTTTCGGAGCGGGTGTGCAGGGCCTTTGCCGCACTGGTAGACAGGGCCCTTGCCGATGGGGAAGAGACACTGGTCATTCTGGCCCACGGCGGCACCCAGATGGCTGCCATGGAGCGCTACGCCCTGCCCCATGCGGATTATTACCATTGGTGCGCCCCCAACGCAGGCGGCTACGTTCTGGATGCAGGAGATTGGGCGGAGCAGCGGGTGCTGCACCTGCTGAAGACTGTGCAGTACACAAAGGAGGATGCCCGATGATCGAATACGCAGTACTCGGCGGTTTTGTGCTGGACTGCCTCTTTGGCGACCCGGCCTGGCTGCCCCACCCGGTGGTGTACATGGGCAAAGCCATCTCGGCACTGGAAAAGCGCCTGCGGGCCCGCCTGCCCAAAACGCCTCAGGGGGAACTGCTGGGCGGTGCCATTGTGGCCTTCTGCCTGCCGGTGGGCACCTTTCTGCTGACGAGCCTTGTCTGCCTGGGGGCTGCCCGCATCAGCCCGTGGCTGGGGCTGGCCGTCCAGATGTTCTGGTGCGGGCAGGCACTGGCCGCAAAGGGGCTGGCGCAGGAGAGCACCAATGTTTACCGGGAACTGGTCAAGCCCGACCTGCCTGCCGCCCGCAGGGCGGTCAGCCGCATCGTGGGGCGGGACACCCAGGATCTGACGCTGGAGGGTGTGACCAGAGCCGCTGTGGAAACGGTGGCTGAAAACGCCAGCGACGGCGTGATCGCGCCCCTGCTCTATATGCTCATCGGCGGGGCACCGCTGGCCCTGACCTACAAGGCCATCAACACGATGGACAGTATGCTGGGCTACAAAAACGAAAAATACCTCTACTTTGGCCGCATCCCTGCCAAGCTGGACGATGCGGCAAATTACCTTCCCAGCCGCCTTGCCGCCCTGCTGTGGGTGGCTGCCGCGGCCTTTACGCACAATGACGCAAAAGGGGCGTGGAAGATCTGGCGGCGGGACCGCCGCAACCACGCCAGCCCCAACAGCGCCCAGACCGAAAGTGCCTGCGCCGGTGCCCTGGGCGTGCAGCTGGCGGGTCCCGCCTACTATTTTGGCGAGTATTATGATAAACCCACCATTGGGGATGCGCTGCGCCCCGTGGAACCAAAGGACATTTTGCGGGCCGACCGCATGATGTATGCCGAAAGCCTGCTGGCTTTGGTGTTGGGCATTGCCCTGCGCCTGCTGGTGCTGGCGATGTAACAACGAAAAGGGGAGAACGGAATGGAACTGGTACATGGCGGTGATTGGGCGGGCTACCGCGCCCGCTTTGGGCATGATGCGCTGGATTTTTCGGCCAATGTCAGCCCGCTGGGCCTGCCCCAGGGCGTGGCGGATGCCATCGTTGCGGCTCTGCCCACTGCGGACCGCTATCCGGACCCCCTTTGCCGGGCGCTGTGCACGGCACTCAGCCGGGCGGAACAGCTGCCGGAACCGTGGATCTTGTGCGGCAACGGGGCGGCGGATCTGATCTACCGGCTGGTGTGGGCGCTCAAGCCCCGCCGCGCCCTGCTGCCCGCCCCCACCTTTGCCGAGTATGCCGCCGCACTGGAAAGCGTTGGCTGCGAAGTAAAGCGGAAAACCCTGCATGAGGCCGATGATTTTGCCGTAACGGAAGCCTTTGTGCAGGCAGTGAACCAGAGCATTGACCTGGTGTTTTTGTGCCAGCCTAATAACCCTACCGGGCAAATTACCCCGCCGGAGCTGGTGCAGCGCCTGGTGCGCCGCTGTGCGGACTGCGGGGCCGTGCTGGTGGTGGATGAGTGCTTTCTGGACTTTTTGCAGCAGCGGGATGCCCTGACGGCCAAACCGCTTTTGCAAGCCGCGCCCAACCTTGTTATTTTAAAAGCGTTCACCAAACTGTACGCCATGGCCGGGGTGCGGCTGGGGTATGCCTTGTGTTCCAACACCGCACTGCTGGCCAAAATG